>Ga0302140_10000444_pt1 | contig 51916 bp, 40 predicted proteins | sample I_Bog_E1_1_FD_202095 | JGI IMG/M metagenome (GOLD analysis project Ga0302140, IMG submission 202095) | Peat permafrost microbial communities from Stordalen Mire near Abisko, Sweden - I_Bog_E1_1 | ecosystem: Environmental > Terrestrial > Soil > Wetlands > Peat | place: Sweden: Abisko, Stordalen...
GGCGATTCAGGATTACCTCAATCACAATAACCAGCACCCGAAACCCTTCGTCTGGACCGCAGACGCCGAACTTATCCTCGGCAAAATCCAACGACTTTGTGAGCGAATTTCTAACTCAGGACACTAGAGCTTTAGCATTTTCCGGGCCTTTCAAATGCTGCCGCTTGAGTACGGACGAGCAGGGTGTCCACGTATGAGGTGAACCAGAGAATGTGTGCCCGTGATCGACTTCTTTAGCGGCGAGTCTCCGCCGACAGGGACGGGTTTGTCCGACAGCAGAAAGTCGGTGAGGACCAAGGGAGGAACATACGAATCGTCAACGATGTCTCGCGGAAAAAAGGATGTCAGGCCGACTGAAGAACAAAAGAACATCTCTCCGCGCGGACTCTTCACAAAGACCACCTACGGCTCCTGATCCGCGATGACGGATATGGAATCGATCCTCAGATCATGCGATCTGGACGCGAGGGACACTGGGGACTCCTGGGTATGCGGGAGCGAGCGGACCGAATGAAAGCCCAGGTGACGATCCGTAGTTGCCCCGAGAGCGGAACGGAGATCGAACTGCTGGTCCCAGGGCATGTCGTTTTTAACCGTCGATCCACAAACGGGCCGCTTCGTTGGTTTGGACCGTCGGCATGAGATCTCAGAAGCCCGGAAAGAGCGCACTCCTGCGCCGATCACAAATGCATGAATCCGCGGCGCAGCGCGATGGTGATTGCCTCGGAACGATCACTGGCGCCAAGTTTCTCCATGATGTGCTTAAGGTGTACTTTGACCGTTTCTTCGGATATGAAGAGCCGTTCAGCGACTGCCCGAGCCCGAATCCCCCCACGATTTTTTCTGGCGAACCAAAACCTTAGCCACGTTCAGCACTCTATGGACCCTTTGTACTGACGAAGCGTCCGTGCGAACCTTTACTGACCACTCTGCCTGTCTATCAGGATTACTGCCGAATTCTCGCGCAACCGATCGAAAACAATCCGTTTTCCATCAGGCGTTACGTCAAACGTGCGCATGGTGGCGCGATCCGTCAGGCGCGTCAGCCTCCGCGTATTCATCGTCCTGAGATCCAGCAGCCAGAAATCCTGCCAGGGGGTGGCTTCCTCCGCGCGCATGAAAACCAAGCCTCGCCCGTCCGGCGTGAACCGCATGCGCTCTCCGTCCCGTTGCGTCCGAATCTCCGGTATCTTTACGGGCGTTCCATCGGGACGAACAGCCAGCAGCGGGGCCAGAGTGAAGACGTTGGGCCCGGCGAATGCGATCATCGACCCATCCGGCGACCACACCGGATTCCTTCCCACATTCGCTGTAAGTCGAACCGGTTCACCACCTGCCACCGGAATCCTGAACAATCCCGGCCCTTTTCCGTCATTGCCGCCCGTAACGATCCAGTTCCCGTCCGGCGACCAATCCGCCGAACCTTCCACATCGATCTTCGGCGCGATCACGCTGGACTCGGATCCGTCCGCCGCCACTAGACGAAGATGCCTCTTTGGACCCTGACGCGTGACAAGCGCGATTCTGCGCCCGTCTGGCGAGATCGCTGGCGGCCCTTCCGTTTTGCGCCTCATGCCAGACTTCCGCCGCGTTACCTCCATCGAATCGCGACAATCGGTCGCCCGCACCTGTAGACGACAAATAATAAACCGCACTTCCGCGAAAGCGGGGCGCCGTCGCATGCGTCGCAACGGGCAGGAAGGGCTTGACGTCGGCTTCGGTAGCTTCTGGATGCGCACCGGTCGGCCCAGCGATCGGAACGCTCCAAAGCCGCGCCGTGGGATTGGCCACCGTGACAGCAAGCCGCTCCCCGTCAGCCGCGGCTGGAAGTGATGTGTACTGCTCCACTCCAAACGCGACTCGCCGCGACGTTCTGCTGGCAACGTCGTATGCCCAGATGCGCGGCCCCGATCCGTTGCGCTCATCGGCAATGAACAGGAACGTTCCATGGCCCAGCGGCACAGGGTCGCGGATCTCGGTATTGAGCTGCGTCAGACGCTCCGGTTTGCCGCCGGACGTGGATATCCGCCACAGATCCATTTCATGCCTGGCGGGAGTGCCGTGAACAAAATAAATCCATTTACCATCCGGGTCCCATGCCAGATAGTGGTTGTGCTTATCGGGAGTGTCCCGGAAGATTTCGCGCGGGCTGGAACCATCGCCGTCAATCACGAAGATGGGGTCGCCTGCTTCCACCGTCTGATACGCGATCTTTGCGCCATCCGGCGACCATACCGGGTTCACGACCTTGTCGCCGAGGAATACGCGAGGCTTACCGCCCAACAGGGGCACCATCTTCAGCCTGCGGTTCTCCGTTCCGGCGAGCCAGAGCTCAGCTCCATCGTGCGAAAATCCCAGGCCGCGCAAAGGCGTACGCTGATCTTCCGGACCTGGCGTGATGTCGATGGGGATTACCGGCTGCGACCTGGTCCAGCCAGACGTGGAAAGGGCCATTGCTATCCGACTCAAATGCCACAAATCGGCCGTCCGGTGAAATAGAGGCGTCCACGTGTGAGCCCTTATAATCGGTCAGCGGCGTGAACGTCGCATGGGCCAGCGGGTTGGGAAGTTCGGCGGTTCCGCGACTTCTCCACAGCGCCACTGCCATCAGCGCCAATGCGGTTGCCAGCACCAGCCATGGCCATACGAACTTCGGTCGCACCTGCGCGGATGGCACAGGAAGACCGTCTTCGAGCGCCACGCGCGCCTCGCCGATCGACTGGAGCCGGCGGCGCACATCCTTCGTGAGACACCGCCCCAGCAGAGGTTTCCACTCCGGCGGCACGCCTAAGAGATCGGGCTCGCAGCGAACCACTGAGGCGCGAATTTCACTCGGGGTGTTTCCTGTAAAAACGCGTCTCCCCGACAGCATTTCGCAAAACAGAGCGCCGAATGACCAGATGTCAGACCGTTTATCGACAGGCCCACCCAGGGCCTGCTCCGGCGACATATAGGAAGGCGTGCCCAGAATCATTCCGATCTGGGTCGCGTCGCCGGACAAGGTGCTCTGTGCCTCGCTCATGGCCTTGGCCAGACCGAAATCGAGCACCTTCACTACATTTCCTTCGCCGAGCTTAATATTGGCCGGCTTCAGGTCACGATGCACGATGCCCTTGTCATGAGCCGCTTCAATGGCTTCGGCCGTCATGAGAGCGAGGCGCTGCACCTCGGCCGAGGCCACGGGTCCGCGGGCGACTAGTTCCGCCAGAGTGGGGCCTTCCACGTATTCAAGCACCAGATACCCGTCGCCATCGGGGGTGGAACCAACGTCGTACAGCGTCGCGATGTGAGGGTGATTCAAAGCTGCAATCGCGCGTGCTTCCCGCTCGAAACGCTCCGTGAATTGTACGAGCGACCTCTTAATCGCCACGGTCCGGTGCAGTCGTGCGTCCGTGGCGCGAAAGACGTCGCCCATACCACCGCTTCCGATTTGCTCCTCAATGCGGTACGGCCCCAGTTGAGCCCCGGCGGCGAGATGGTTTTCCGCCTCGTCGGGCACACTTTCCAGGTCTTCCCACGCGGGCCGATCCAGAAAGGATTCCGATTCCGGCGAAACCTGGTCCTGGATCAGAATCGCGGCTACGACAGCTCTGAGTTCGGGATCGGCATGCTCCAACATGCGCTGTTGATCTTCCTGAGCAAGACCCTGCGCCGTTCGATACAACTCCTCGATTTCGCGCCAGCGAGCGGGCGTCATGCGAAATCATTGTACCCTCCGCACTGACACCCGGTTTGGCGGTTGCCTACTTGGTAGCCACCAGCGTAACAACGCCGTGGATCGCCTGCGGGCCGAAATGCCCCGTCGCCGGTCCGGTGTATACCAGAGTCACGTTCGAGAAATTCGCTTCGGTTCCTCCTGTAATGCACGCTTGCAGCGTCGAGGCACCCTTCGACTCGAATGAGGCCGGGCCGCCATTCCCCGTAGTGGTCGCCGGCCCCGTGAGTACAACGCCAGGACCGGTGGTGGGAGGGCTAAAAACCGGGCAGACGCTTGCGTCGTACGTAACCGTCGCATTGTTCATGCTGATGTGGTGCGTGTGAGCGCCGCGGGTCGCCGGATTGGTGGGATCTACCGCGGCGGGGCTGGAAATCCCGTAGTCGGAGGTCTCCATATTGAGATCGGCGGCAAAATTGGCCGTGCCGGTTCTTTGCACGTCCGCGGACCATTCGCCCCGAATCTCGTAAGGGCCGCCAGCCACGGTGGATGGCCCGTAATCGTTAATCAGCCCCTTAAATTTCACGATCCTCAGATCCTGCGCCAGTACAACTCCCGCTGCCAGAACGGCGGCGATGCCTAAAAGAGCCTTCTTGTATCGGATTGTCATAATTTGCTCCTGATTAAATGTCCCGAAAAACCTTGTCCGCTATACATCGCGGAAAACCTGGTTCAAAACCGTAAAGACTTATGAAAAAAACTGAGGCTAGTTCACTGAAGTACATTCGCCGTCGCCGAGCAGGATCCGCCATTCCTCGCCAGCACCTGTCCGCCGGAGTCAGTGAGAACTGCTCCCATCTGGAGCATCAGAGTTCCGGTGGTTGGATTGATATTGCCCGTAGCGCTACGGGACTGGCCGGCTGCGAGCGGCGCCGGATTGAGCGCGACGCTAAACGTTCCGAGCCGCACGGTGGTCGAATTCGTGCCGCTGTTATGTGTGAGCGCGAAGGTTGTTCCGTTGCCTGAGTGTTCCACGCGTTGAACCAGCTGGAATCCGCATCGTCGAACGTGACCTCGATATCGGGCGAAACCGTCAGAGAAGGCGGCGTATTCGAGTTGGGCGAGGCGGTAAGACTGATCTGAACATTACCGCCGGACGTAGTTCCGTTCGTGAGCTGAAAGACGCACGGGCCGACGAACTCCAGATTACGCTGACCCTGATTCGAGTCCGGCGCGTCCGTACTCGTCGCCGGAGCTGGCTCGCCATCGGCTTCGATTGCCGCCAGAAGGCATTTGTGGCCGTTCCCGATACCCGTGGCTGGCGCCGTAAAGGTCAAGGGTCCGATCAGAGCCTGGCCCCCGGCTGGTACCGTAACACCCGTGTCGCTCATGTTGTTGCCCACGTAGTTATTGCCTGTAATCGAATCCCATTGCACGGAGAGAGCCGATGGGTCCGCCAGATAAACGAGGCTCTTCACGCCGGTCGCGTCGACGCAGCCCAGGTCGTCATGCACCCGCACATAAACGTCGTACTTTGAGCCCGGAGTGATGGTTGTCTCGTTCGAGGCGGCGTTGACGTCCACCGCCGTGCCAGTGGGTACCACAAAAATGTCAGGACTTTCCCAAAAGACCTGGTTGCCCTGCGTCGAGGGCGTGGCGCCGAAGTCCTGCGGACTGTCCTTTATGTATGCATGACTCGGGCCAACGCAACTTCCGGATGTGGACGCCGTAACGCTCCCCAACTCCAGGTCAGGGTTCAGATAGGTCAATGTGGCGGGTGCCACGGATATCAGGTTATTCGTTTCGACTGTGCCATTGCTGCCAATATAGTATTCGCCCATTGGTTGCAGCACGGGAGGCGCGCAGATCGGGCTGCCAGCCTGGGTATCGCCCGGGCAAGTGGAAGCCAGAACCTGTGTTATCACTTCGGCGTTGGTTAGTACCGCCTCCGAACCGTCGCCGTATCCCAATAATCCACCGCTTATCTCGGTCCAGTTGCCGGCCAGTCCGAACATGTCGGGGGCAACCACGGCGAATTGATTCGGCTGACCGCTCTGCACCCAGCTCAATTCAGTCACCATCGAAATAGTTCCGTTGGAATTCAGTTGCCCGGCTATATTTCCATAGTCGAAAGGCTGAAGGCCGCCCGGCCTTTGCGGGGGATATATCGTCACGCAGGCGGCGTCCGAGATCGGGGGACAGAGCTTCGTGCATTGTCGTTCATAATCCTGCTGGGTCGCGTCGATGTTATAGATACAAATCGCACTCTCAGATCCGCTGCTCTGAACGACGAACTGGACCACCCCCGTATCGTTGGCATTGGGATTGGTAAGGGGTATCGGAAATTGGTTGGTGGAGCTTTGCAGGCTGAATTCGTTTGCTTTGGCAGGGTGAATCCCAACATTAGTGATCGTCGAAACCTGCGGAATCGTCACATCGATTTGGCCGAATACAAGCGGTATCGTGTTCAGTCCTGTCACTGTGAGTTGAACATCGGTAACCTGGGGCTTCGGAAACTCCGTCAGATCTGCCGGGGACGCGCATGGAATGTTCTGCCAGCCGTTGCGTGTATTCATGTAGCAGCCCACCACCGGCGGAGGCGGCGCCGGCAATGCCGGGGGCAGTGTCCCGCCGGAAACGGGGGACGCTATCGGGCAAACCAGGTTGACATCGTAATGCACGGCCGCGTGGTGTTCCAGCCGCACCGCCGCTCCCACCACTGACCCGAACACGTCGGAATCCACATACACTTCGGATTTCGGAGCATAGAGCAGGCCCGTCAGTGAGCCCTTTTGCCGGATCTCAACGTCATGCGGATTCGGGAAAAGAAAAGGAAGCAGGTAATGGAGCGGAGACAGCAGCGGGTCATGAACTTCATGCCTCCCCGTGACGATAAACTCCAGATCCTGTGTCCTGCCGTGAAGGTTGACTTCGCCACCAATGCTGAGGCGGCCTGTCACGAAAATTCTGACGTGTCCGATAGGGGCAACGCGAATCTCGGCTGGCCAGTCCAAATCGATTCCGGCGGCCACATAGTCTCCAGGTTTCAATGTCAGCGCCTGGTGCCCCTCGAGTCTCAAATGACCAGGCGTTCCGGCTCCGAGCGGCAGCGGAATCGCAATTCGGGACACCGGGATTTCCGGCAGTTCGCCTGGTGAGTGTTCGGTGATGGAGCCCTTGATGACGCCTCCCCGCCTGACGACCGGGCCCCCTGCGCGAACCGCTCCCTGGCTTCCCCTGTTGGTGCCGCCATAAGCGCCGAGCGTCGAGTTATAGGAATCGACCACGGAGTCTTCTGAAGAAACGACCTTGCCTGTATTGGCGATTACCGCGTCAGTCCGTGCCGAACAGGGCACAACGGCAGCGCTGATGGCGAGGCTCCGAGCCGGGGCGAACACCAATGTGATCCATAACAAGGCAATCGTCCGCCGCGCTACAAAATGTCCTCCTTTAGTCAGAAAACTCATCGGTCGCCTCCAAAATACGCAATTTCTGATTTCCGGAAATCGCGCATTCGAGCGTAGGTTGCTCGCAACGTGTGCGTTCACCCAATCTGAAGACAGCGGATTTTGTAGAATCGAGGGTGAGAAGGGGTCTGACTGCGTCGCCTGTCGGCGGTTCATCAGTGACCGGATGCAGCGATAAACCAACGAAGCCCGGAGCGTTTCTACGCATTTGCTGGACTGCGGCGCATGAGTAAGAGCCTAACTGTGGGCGAGGCGTCTTCCGCCCAATATGTCTGCGACCGTCTGAATCCGGGTACTCAGCGTTCGATGCCGAGGCTGACTACAGTCTTTTCGATGGTATCGACCAGCCGCTCCACGTGAGCTTCGGTGTGGGCCGCGGTGCAGGAGATGCGCAGCAGGTTCTGGGATGCCGCCGGGCGGAGAATCGGATTGATGTAGATGCCTTCGTGTAAGAGCGTCTTGCTGAGACGGCAGAGATCGGAATCGCTATTGAAGACGACCGGAACGATGGCCGTTTCGCCATCGAGCAGGGTAAAGCCGCGGGAAACCAGTTCGGTGCGCAGCATGTTGGCGATGTGCAGCAGGTGCCGGCGGCGTTCCGGTTCGGTCTTGATGATGCGCAGAGCAACGCCGGCAGCGGCCACGGAGGCGGGCGGCAGACTGGCGGAGAAGACGAAGGCGCGGGCGGTATGCTTCAGGAAATCGATCACGGTTTTCTCGCCGGCGATGAAACCACCGACCGAGGCGAGCGACTTGCTGAAGGTGCCCATGATCAGATCCACGTCATCGAGCACGCCCAGATGTTCGGACGCGCCGGCACCGGTCTCGCCGAGAACGCCAATGCCGTGCGCTTCGTCGACGAATGTGCGCGCTCCGAACTGCTTTGCCATGGGGATCAGGCCGCGCAGAGCCGCGACGTCGCCTTCCATGCTGAACACGCCTTCGGAGACGACGAGGACGCGTTCGTCCCACTTGCAGTTTTCGAGGCAGCGTTCGAAATGGTCGAGATCGTTGTGGCGGAAACGAACCATGCGGGCGTCGGACCGTAAAGCGCCTTCCACCAGGCTGGCGTGCAGGTTGTGGTCGCAGATCAGCGTGTCGCCTTTATCGGTGAGAGCGGAAAGCGTGGCGTAATTCGCCTGAAAACCGGTGCCGAAAATGATGGCGGCATCCTTGCGGACGAAGGCGGCGAGTTCGGCTTCCAGTTTCACGTGGATATCGAGGGTGCCGTTGAGAAGGCGGGAGCCGCTGCAGCCGCTGCCGTATTTCAACGCCGCGTTGGCTGCCGCTTCCATCACTTCCGGATGGGTGATGAGATCCAGATAGTCGTTGGAGCCGAACATCAGGACCTTGCCATCGCCGTGGCGGACTTCACCGGGGGCGCAGCCTTCGCGATCACCGAAGGTCTCGAAATACATGTAGAGCCCGGCGGCCTGGAGATCGGACGGACGAGTAAAATTACGGCATTTCTCGAAAACGTCGCTGGATCCGGCGTTGCCTGGAAATTCGGCGATGCGCGAGGCAGTACGTGCCGTGGTTGTGCGGTTTGTCGTGAGGCGTGCTATGGATGCGCTCATGCTTTTAGTTCTCGCTCGTGCCTGGCGATTGATATAAACGATACGTCTTGGAGCGCCGGGCTCCCATCAGTTCCAGTGACCGTGTCATTAATACGTTATCCTCCAGTATCCACGACATCTCGCATTCCTGGTCGTAGCCCAGCTTACGGGCATTGCGAACCAGCGCCGCGTAAAAGGCCGCGGCTACTCCGGAAGCCCGGAATTCTTCCACAACTCCCAGCGCAATCACACGCACAGCGCGGATTTTACGCTGGTAATACAAGATCTTCAGCAACCCCGTCGGAAGCAGTCGCCCGTTCGCCGGTTTGATCGCCACGTTAACATCCGGCAGCGCCAGGGCAAAACCTATCATACGTCCCCTGGTCTCGCCGACCAAGACCATTTCAGGTTTCAGTACCTGTTTCATCTCTTTACCCATCAAAAAGAACTCTTCTTTGGTCATGGGGACGAAGCCCCAGTTCTTCTCCCAGGCCGCGTTGTAGACGTCCCAGATGGCCGATACTTCGCCCTGAAAGTCCTTCAGGTTGATGGGACGTACGGTAACCCCATGGCGCTTCAGGGCTCTATCGGCCACGCGGCTAATTTTGTCGAGATCGACGCCATCGGCGGTATTTACAAACGAGTACAGATCCTTGACCTTGCTCAGGCCGGCGCGTTCCAGAAGCTGCGGATAGTAGCGCGGGTTGTAGGTCATCATGACCATGGGGCTGGATTCGAAGCCCTGAACGAGCAAGCCACATTCGTAGTTGGTAGAAGGGTTGACGGGTCCGCGCAGGAATTTAGCGCCGCGATCTGTCGTCCATTTGCGCGCGGTGGCGATCAGGGCGTTGGCCACTTCCTGATCGTCCACACATTCGAAGAAGCCGAAAAAGCCGGCCTTTTCATGGTGAAAATTATCGTGTTTGTGGTCGACAATAGCCGCTATGCGGCCTACCGCCTTCCCATCGCGCCGGGCGATAAAAAATTCGGCCTCCGCATTCTGGTAAAACGGATGTTTCGCCCGATCAAGAAGTTCCTTCGTGGCGATTTGCAACTGCGGAACCCATTGCGGGTCATTCAGATAGATCGACCAGGGTAGCTTCACGAACTCGTTCAGCCCGCTTTTGCCGCTGATCGCAACAACTTCAATCGCCAATCGATTCCCCTTTTTCAGATAGTACGCGGTACAAACGTGGTGCCGCCAGAATCAGAACAAGCGCAACCACGACACCCGCCAGGATGTCAGCCGTGAAGTGGTACCGTAGATAAACTGTAGCAAAAACAATGCAAAGAGTGTATAAAAAGTACACCCAAAAAAGCCGTTTTGAGATACTTCGGCTGAGCCAGCAGGCCAGTATAGTCAGTTCGGTGTGGCCGCTGGGGAAACAATCGTAGTGGTCCTGCTCCAGGCGATTGAGTGTGGCCTGCATGGAATTGAATAACCACAGACCTTTGAGCGGCAGATGCTGCAGGTCGGCCAACAAAAAGCGGGGGCCGTGGGCGGGTACCGCGAGGTAGCCCAGATAGGACACGAGAAAGCCCAACGCCAGCAGGAAGGCCATGTAGCGGAACTCGATATAACGCTTCTGTCGCCAGATCACAAAGGGCACCAATAGCGCCACGGGCAGGAATAGCGTATAAATAATCTGTAAAAATTCGGTAAAAGCGGGGGAATAGAACCGTTCGAGCCAGACCGTTGGATAGGCGCCCCAGAAGGCGTAGTCTATGGCCGCCAGAGCGCGATCGGCGTGATTGTGCCGGATGCCGGCGATGATCATGGCCATTTCGCGGTAGCAACAGGCTACGTAAAGCAGGGGGTACCAGTGGCGGAAGATCCAGATCAACCCCGCGAAGTCTGCCTGCCGACGAGCGACATTGCGAGCGGCCAGAAGGATCAGGACAATGCCGATGGCATGCAGCGCCAGCAGCCAGCCGGCATCGGGAATCTGTTGGAACCAGATCAACTCGATCACGGTCATCAGGGCGGTATACGCGAAGATGACTTTGTCCGCGGGCCAGATCATTTCCATTGCAACCACCCGGCTTCGCGATACCAGGCGAGCGTCATGGCCAGCCCGGTTTCGATATCGGTGGGGGCATCAAAGCCGATTTCCGCCTTCGCGCGTCGCGTGTCGCATATCCAGTAACGGCGCTGCATGTCGGTGACCTTATCGCGGGACACGATGCCGGGCTTCCGAGTCAGGCGCGCCCACAACTCCGCACAATAGCCTATCGCGTGGGCCGCGGCGGGGGGAACACGAACTATGCGCGGCGTGCGGCCCATGATCCGCGCCGCGATTCCGATGAGGTCGCTCCACGAGACGATAGCTCGCTCTGCGAGAAAATACGTTCGGCCGGCGGCGCGAGGTTCACGCGCGGCGGCGATGATGCCGTCAGCCAGATCGGGCGCGTAGATGGCGCTGAACCATCTTTCACCGCCCGCAATCTCTATCACCATGCCCTGATTGATGGATTTCAGCACTTCAAAAACATCGGTGTCGCGCGGGCCATAGACGGCGGGCGGACGGACGATCACGGCGTCCGGCAGGATGGCGCGCATGATCCGTTCGCCGTCCAGCTTAGACTTTCCGTAGTGGGTCAGGGGGTGCGGTGCGGCATCTTCGGTCAACGGAGTGGCGTCGGGGCCGGGACCGACGGCGGCGAGGGAACTGACGTGCACGGTGCGGATGGGCCGGCCGGTGGCGGCAATGGCGCGGGCGAGATTTTCCGTGGCGCGGACGTTGCCCGTATAGTAATCGGCTACAGAGAGCGCCTTGGTGACGCCGGCCAGATGGAGGACCGTATCGACGCCGTTGAGGGACTCGGCGAGGCCATTGCCGGTGGCGAGGTCGCCGCGCGCGATTTCAACGGGTCTGTTGCCGAAGGAGCTGGTTTTGCGCACCAGCGCCCGGACGCGCTCATGGCGGGCGAGCAAATGCTCAATGAGGTGGCTTCCGATGAAGCCCATCCCTCCGGTGACCAGGATCATGACTGGGAGTTACGAAAGATCACCTGGCCGAAGTAACTTTCCGCGACGGAACCGGTATGCTGCGAATTGATCTGAAGACGGAGTCCTTTGACGTGCGGAGCCGGTTTTCCGAACAATTTCTGGTAATCCGCCGCAATATTGCGGCTTTCATCGAGCCAGCGGTTGGCTTCGGCGGTTCCGGAGCGGCAAACGACGTCGAAAATGTGGACGAGCGGAATGAAGCTCGCGCTCTCCTCGGTACCTTGCGGGGCGTTGCTGTCCCAGATGTAGGAGATGATGTGGCGATCGTCGAAGGCTACCATCACCTGCGCGGCCTGATCGTCGGTCGAAGTATGGCGAAAATCGCCACGCGCGGGGAGTTGTGTGACCATCCAGTGCCAGCTGAGATAAGGAAGCTGCGCGGGATCGATATTGACGGCTCTTTCGAGCCCGAACGAGGCTTTGGCGCTTCTGAAATGCAGCGCGGCGGCATCTCCCTGGCCGGTGAAGGTGATGTCAGGGACGCCTGTGTTGACTTTCAGTTCCCAACCCTGCGGAAGCTGACTGGCGACTGGTTTATCGGCGAGGAGCCTGGTGGCATCGAAAACAACAAAAGTTGCGGGGGCCGTGTGGGCCTGGAATGCGCATAAACCACCGATGCCGAGCATCGAAATCGACACGAATCCCGCCAACCTGAGCTTCGCTACCATAGATAGTTTCATTTTACTTTACGGCTTTGGGCCAACCCGATTCCCGGATGTTGCGCCATTTGGCTCAGGCGGCGCCGAAACAAAGGCCAAAACGCCTGAGAACAAGACTCTTTGCTTTGGTTGTTTGGATGCTGTAATGTGACATCAGGATGCAAGGCTTGCGGCAAACCATAGCCAGATACCTGATGTCGGCGCTGATGGCGGCGGCCCTGTTGTGGGGCGGTTGCCTGTCGTGTCCGCTATTTTTCGGTCCGAGCGTGAATTCCGCGAAGAATTGCTGTCATCCTCACGGCGGCTGCAAGGAAAAGCCCGGCGAAGCGAAACAGGCTGGCGGGTGCAGTATGCAGTCCGCCGTGCTGGTTGCGGCGAACGCTGCCGACGCTGTCACTCCAATGCTGTCCGTCGCAATGGTGCTTCCGGTTGCGCAGCCGGTCACGACCCGGCGGGCGAGTTATCCGATCACGCTTTGGGATCGCGGGCTCCCTCCCGATCTGAATCTTCTTCATTCCGTATTTCTCATCTGATCCTGTTCTTCTGAGCGTAAGAGTCCACGGGCTGGAGCCTGTGGCACCCCGTTTCACCAGAAGAAGAGGAGAAAATGTCCTATCACCGTGGAATCACGGCGCTGAGTGCGTTTGTGTGCGCCATCTGCGTGGCGCGCGCCGCCGAACCGCTGCAACTGAGCGATCTCATTGCGGTCGCGCTGGCGCACAATCCGGAGGTTCTCGCCGCGCAGAAGCGCTATGAAGCGGCGCGCCAGAAGCCTACCGAGGCACGGACGCTGCCGGATCCGGTACTATCCGCCGGGTATGCCAGCAACGGCGGCCCTCTGCCCGGCCAGGGACTGGGGCGCGACGCCACCAGCAATATTGGGGTGACGATTTCGCAGGAGCTGCCTTATCCGGGCAAGCTCGGGCTGCGTGCCGGGATCGCGGGGAAAGAAGCGGACGCGGAACTGCAGCGGTATATCGCGGTGCAGTGGAGGCTGCGGTCGCGCGTCTCCGAGGCGTACCACCGGTTGCACCACGCTTACGCGGGGCTGGAGTTGCTGGCGCGGGCGCGGGAACTGACTACCCAGACCTTGCGCATTTCCGAAGTCCGGTACTCGCTGGGCAAGACGCCACAGCAGGATATATTCCGCACACAGACGGAGATTTCGATGATCGAGACGCGTGTTGTCGAAATGGAACAGGACAAGAAGACGGCGGAGGCGGAGATCAATTACCTGCTCAACAGGAAGGCCGATACGCCGGTCGGTGAGCCGACGATGGCGGACGCTCCGCCGCTGCGGATGAGCCTGGACGACCTTCTGCGGAAGGCGGATGAGCTATCGCCCGAATTGCGGGGCGCGCAGAAGACGATTGAACGCGGCGAACTGGCGGTCAACCTGGCGCGGCGGGATTTTCATCCCGATTACACGATTGCAGCGGGCTATTTCAATCAGGGCGGGATGGCGCCGATGTTCCAGGTGCGTGTGGATATTCCGTTGCGAATTCATCAGGAACAGCGCGAACGCCCTGCGCTGAATGCGGAAGTGGATCGCCTTTCGGAAGTGCGGCGCGATTACGAGGCCACCGCGCAGAGTCTGCAATTTCGAATTCGCGAGGCCTATATCGCAGCGCAAACGGCGTGGCGGGTGATCCAGCTTTACAGCGATACGATTTTGCCGCAGGACGATCTGACGGTGGAATCTTCGCTGAACGCTTATCGGAACGGCAATGGCGATTTCGCGCCCGTGCTGGGAAGTCTGACGGCAAAGATCGATGCCGAAGAACGGGTGCACGAACAGGAGCTGAATTACCTGCTGGCGCTGACGCGGCTGGAAGAACTGACCGGCGCACAGCTGGTGGGGAGTGAATCCAAATGATGAGACTATTGAAAACTTTTCTGGCTTTGTCTTTTATCGCCTTGCTGCTAGTCGCCGGATTTGGCTATGGGCGCTGGTATAGCACGCGCGCAGCGGAGAAACCCACTATTCGAAAGCCGATTTATTACGTGGACGCGATGCATCCCTGGTACAGATCCGACAAGCCGGGGATTGCGCCCGATTGCGGCATGAAACTGGTGCCAGTTTACGCCGATGGCACGCAGGGCTTCGCGACCGATACGCCTTCGGCCGCCGAGCAGCAGCAATTGGCCGGCGTACGCTACGAGGAAGCGGCTTTCAGCACGGTGCAGGATTCGTTGCGGGCTGTGGGACGCGTGACTGCCGATGAATCGCGGATGATGCGGATCCAATCGAGAACCGATGGCTGGATCGATACCGTGCAGGCCGATTACACCGGCAAGTACATTGCGAAGGGCGATCCGCTGCTGACTTTTTACAGCCCTGAACTGCTGGGAAGCGAACAGGAATTCCTGCTGGCCCTGAAAGCTCATCAGACGATGCAGGCGAGTTCCATGGCGGATTCGAGCACGAACAGTCACGCGCTGGTGGAAGCGTCGCGCCGCCGTCTGGAGCTGCTCAAAATGACGCCGGGACAGATCGACGAAGTGGAGAGCAGCGGGAAGGCGCTGCCTTCGATCACGCTTTTCTCTCCGGCGAGCGGGTACATCATGGCGCGCAATGCGTTTCCTTCGCAGCGCATCACTCCGGAGACCGAACTCTACACGCTGGCCGACCTGAGCCAGGTTTGGGTGATCGCCGACGTCTTCGAAGCGGATGCCGCGCGCGTTCATTTGGGCCAGACGGCACGAATTTCATTTGCCGGACTTTCATTCGCAGGGAACGGCAGCATGTCCGCGAAAGTGAGTTACATACAGCCGCAGGTGGACGCCGCGACGCACACCATGAAGGTTCGCTTTGTGGTTCCCAATGCGGGCCAGCTGAAGCCTGACCTTTATGCGGATATTGAATTCGAAGGCGGCGGCGCGCGAAGGCTCATGGTTCCAGCCGAGGCGGTGCTGGATGCCGGCACTTCCAAAACGATGTTCCTCGATAAAGGCGACGGGCGATTCGAACAGCGGCAAGTGGAGACGGGCGAGCGCACCGACGACCGCGTAGAAATCGTGAAAGGGCTCGCGGCCGGCGAACGGTATGCGGCTTCCGGCGTGTTCCTGCTGGAATCGGAGAGCCAGATGAAGGCGGAAAGCAAATGATCGACCGCGTCATTGAATTCTCCGGCCGCAATAAATTCGTGGTCTTCGTGGTGGTGCTGGCGGCCGTGTTGGCTGGCTGGTGGTCGATGATTCACATGCCGCTCGATGCGATCCCCGATCTCAGCGACACTCAGGTGATCGTATATTCGCGGTGGGAACGCAGCCCGGACATCATGGAGGACCAGGTCACGTATCCCATCACAGCAGCGATGCTTTCGGTGCCCGGAGTGCGGACGGTGCGCGGCTTTTCCGACTTTGGATATTCGTACGTTTACATCATTTTCAACGAAGGGACCGATATTTACTGGGCGAGATCTCGCACGCTCGAATATCTGCAGGGCGTGCTGCCGCGATTGCCGCAGGGGGTGAGAACGGAGTTGGGTCCCGATGCGACGGGGGTGGGTTGGGTATTTCAATACGTGCTCACCGATACCACGGGAAAGCACGATCTGGCGGAACTTCGATCGGTGCAGGATTGGTTTCTGCGCTTCCAGTTGCAGTCCGTGCCGGGCGTTGCCGAAGTGGCGCCGCTCGGTGGTTTTGTGCGCCAGTATCAGGTGAATATCGATCCGGCGAAACTGCAGAGCCTGGGAATTCCGATTGGCAAAGTGGTGGACGCGATCCGCACGGGCAACAACGACGTGGGCGGACGGCTGGTGGAAATGAGCGGCGCGGAGTACATGGTGCGGGGTCGCGGGTATGCGCAATCCACGGGCGATTTGGGCAACATCGTACTGATGAGCCCGGCACAAAGCGCGCCGGTGCGGGTGAGGGATGTCGGTGAGGTGGTGCTCGGTTCCGATGTGCGGCGCGGCATTTCGGACTGGAACGGCAAGGGCGACGCGGTATCGGGAATCATCGTGATGCGACAGGGCGAGAATGCGCTGGCGGTGATCGACCGCGTGAAAGCGAAGTTGAAAGAGATTCAGCCGGGGCTGCCGGCGGGAGTGCGGGTGATTCCGGTTTATGACCGGTCGGATCTCATCCTGCGATCGGTGGACAATCTGAAGCACACGCTGATTGAAGAGCTCATCATTGTCGCGCTGGTGATCATGATTTTTCTGTGGCATTTTCCCAGCGCGATGATTCCGGTGGTCACGATCCCGGTGGCGATTCTGATTTCGTTCATTCCGATGAAGCTGATGGGCGTGACGGCGAACATCATGTCGCTCGGCGGTATCGCGATTGCGGTGGGCGCGATGGTGGACGCCTCTATCGTGGTGGTGGAACAGACTCATAAGAAGCTGGAGGAGTGGGAGCGCAATGGCCGCAAGGAGGATTATCACCGCGTGGTGATCGACGCCGTCAAAGAAGTGGGCGGCCCGAGTTTCTTCGCACTGCTGGTGATCGCGGTATCTTTCCTGCCTGTGCTGACGCTCGAAGCGCAGGAAGGGCGGTTGTTCAAGCCGCTGGCTTACACCAAGAATTTTTCGATGATCGTGGCCGCAATCCTTGCTATCACGCTCGACCCGGCACTGCGGCTGTTGTTCACGCACGCGAAGAATTTCAATTTCCGTCCGCGATGGGTGGCACGGCTGGCGAGCGCCGTGCTAGTGGGTAAGATTCGATCCGAAGAGGAGCATCCGATCAGCCGCGTTCTGATTCGCGTGTACCATCCGGTGGCGGCGTGGACACTGCGCTGGAAGTGGCTGGTGCTGGCGGGCGCGGCCGCGCTGGTTTACGTGACGGTGCCGGTGTTTGAAAAGCTTGGTTCGGAATTTATGCCGCCGCTCGATGAAGGCGCGCTACTTTATATGCCGACTACGGTGCCCGGCATTTCGGCGACGGAAGCGCAGAAGCTATTGCAGGCGCAGGACCGCATTCTGGCGCGCTTTCCGGAAGTGGATCAGGTGCTGGGCAAGGCGGGGCGCGCGGAAACTTCGACCGACCCCGCGCCGCTTTCGATGGCGGAAACCATTGTGACGCTGAAGCCTGTGAGCGAGTGGCGTCATGCGGACACGTGGTACTCGGCGTGGGCTCCCGAGTGGATGGTGCCGTACTTTCAACATATTACGCCGGACCATATTTCGCAGGAGGAACTGGTCGATCAGATGAATCAGGCTCTGCGGATGCCGGGCGTTTCGAATGCGTGGACGATGCCGATCCGGAATCGCATCGACATGCTGACGACGGGGATTCGAACGCCGGTTGGGGTTAAGATTTTCGGCGCGGATGCCGGGCAGATCGAGCGCATTGGCCGGCAGATTGAGGCGTTGCTGACGCCGGTGCGCGGGACACGCAGCGCATTTGCGGAACGCACGACGGGCGGCTATTTTCTCGACGTGGACTGGCATCGCGAGCAACTGGCGCGCTACGGGCTTTCGATCGACGACGCGCAGTCTCTGGTGACGGGGGCTATCGGCGGCGAGAATGTGACCACTACGGTGGAAGGGCGCGAGCGGTACCCGGTGAACGTTCGGTATTTGCAGGGCTACCGCGATAATCCTTCCGCGATCGGGCGCATTCCGGTTACGGGCAGCACCGGGCAACTGGTGTCGCTCTCTCAATTGGGCGATATCAGACTGACAGCGGGGCCATCCATGCTGCGCAATGAAAACGGCCTGCTGAGCGGTTATGTATACGTGGATGTCACGGGGCGCGATGTGGGCAGTTATGTCAGCGAGGCGCGCCAGGTGGTGAGCCGGGGACTCTTGCTGCCGGCAGGTTATTCGATTTCATGGAGCGGCCAGTACGAAGCGATGGCGCGGGTGCGGCAGAGGCTGACGATCGTGTTGCCGCTGACGTTGTTCCTGGTGCTGATGCTGCTTTATCTGAATACGCGATCGGCCTTCAAGACGTTTCTGATCATGCTGGCGGTGCCGTTTTCGGCGGTGGGTGCGATCTGGCTGCTGTATCTGCTCGGTTACAACATGAGCATCGGGGTGTGGGTGGGGCTGATCGCTCTGATGGGAGTGGATGCGGAGACTGCGGTTTTCATGCTGCTCTATCTGGATATCGCTTATGAAAAAGCCGGGCGCGAAGGGCGACTGACAAGCCTGCACGATTTGCGCGAGGCGATACTTGAAGGCGCGGTGAAGCGCATCCGGCCGAAGTTCATGACGGTGGCCGCGATGTTTCTGGGGCTGGCGCCGATTATGTGGTCGGTGGGAGCGGGTGCGGATGTGATGAAGCGGATTGCGGCGCCGATGATCGGCGGTATCTTTACTTCCTTCATTCTGGAGCTGATGGTTTATCCGGCAATTTACGAGGTGTGGAAATGGTATTTCGAAGTGAAACCGAGACTGGCTCGCGAGGTGGCGGCTTGAGAATCTGGCGGCGTGCTCTCTGCGCGGCGTTCCTGTTGGCGCCTCTCGCGTTTTCGCAGCAGGGGGCATGGCCGGTGCGGCATCAGCATTTGCGCGGCGGCGCTGTGGGTACTTTGCGGGTCACCGCCGATTCCATTGCCTTCGAGGAACGCGATAAGAAGGACCATCTGACCGCGCATTCGCGTCAATGGAAGTACGACGACATTCAGCAACTGACGCTGGGCGCGAAAACTCTGCGCATCGTCACCTACGAAGATCGGCGGCTGGAATTCGGACGCGACCGCGAATTTGTCTTCGACCGGCTTCCGTCCACGCTGGTCGCCGCGCTTTACTCCGGCTGGCGCGATCGCCTGGATGCGCGATTCGTGGCCGCACTGGCGGACGATCGGATTCATGCGGAATGGCAAGTGCAGGTGAAGCTGCTGCACGGCCGAAATGGATCGCAGGGCGTGCTGCTTTTCGGCGCGGACCGTATCGTTTATAAGACGCCGCAGGGCGAGGAATCGCGTACCTGGCGGATGGGCGACATCGAAAATGTATCGAGTTCCGCGCCGTTCGATCTGACGGTCACGGCGCACGAAGGCGAATTCCGTTTTCAGCTGAAGGAAGTGCTGGCGGAAGACAGATACAACCGGTTGTGGCGACAGATTAGCCGGTCGCATGGGCTCGAAACACTGGTTGAAGGCAACTGAACGTAGAATTGTTATTTAAAAGGAGAGTTTTATGAAGAAGACCTTGTTGGTTATGATCGCGGCGGCCTCTTTGCTGGCTGCGGCGGATAAAACGTTCACGGGAACGGTCACCGATTCCATGTGCGGCAAGGACCACTCCGCGATGAAGATGGGGACGGATGCAAAATGCACCGTCGCCTGCGTGAAGGCGGGGGCGAAATACGCGCTCAATGACGGCAAGAAGACGTATACGCTGAGCGATCGGACCGCACCCGAAAAGTTTGCCGGGCAGAAGGTGACGGTGACCGGTTCGGTGGATAAGGCGGGGACGCTGCAGGTGACGAAGATCGAGGCGGCGAAGTAGTCGGGTGCGCAGGGAAGGCGGCTGGCGCATTCCCTGCGCCCATGCCGGTTCCCATGAAGACTACCCCAAGCGGCAAATCTAAGCAAGTCGCAGACCGCGCCCTCGTTGACATGCTCATCACGCCGACTGGTTCACCCGCCGCTACGTCAGGATCGATACCGGCTGCTGGCGGCACGAATGGCTCCACTGCCGCGTCTGCCGCCGCATCAAATGGGGGAAGAAGAGAACAAACTATCTATTAAGTGGTTATTTTTCAATTTGTTGGGCCGTGTTTTCGGGTATCGTTTCGGCGCAGGGAGGCAATACGCCCGCCTCATCGCTGAATCCTTTAGTGGCATACACTCATCTTTCATGATGAGTAGAGGATAAGATGCCAAAACAACCTGATCTTCCCGTTGTCCCAATCAAGAACTCGATTCTGTTTCCGAACCTCCTGATGCCCCTCTCCGTAGGGCGTCCAAACTCCATAGCCGCCATCCAGGCCGCCATGGCGAGTGAAACAAAAGAGATTATCGTCGTCACCCAGCGCGATTCCTCCGTCGAAATTCCTGGCCCGGCCGACCTATTCCCGATGGCCACACGGGCTGTCATCAAACGGTCCGGCCGCAGCGGCGATAAGTTCGAGATCCTGGTCCTGGGCGTCGAACGTGTTGCTCTCGATTTCGGCGATGCCTCCGGCACAGACGACTTCCTGCGCGCCAACTACCGCCCCGCGCCAATTCCCGAAGAGCCAGCCGAAGACAACCCTGAAATTGAGGCGCTGCAGCGCGAAGTGGCCGAACTGGCCAGCAAGGTTCTGGAGCACACGAATCTCGCGCTGCCGTCGGAATTTGCCCGCACCATCACGGGCCAGTCGGACCCGCTCCAACTGGCATGGATGATGGCCAGCGTGCTCAATATGGACCTCAAGCTCGAATACTCGCTGCTGGCCGTCGAATCCGCCGCCGAAGCGCTCCGGCTGATCCACGCGCAACTTTCGCATGAGGTCCAGATCCTCGAAATCCGCGGCAAAATCGCCACCAAAGCGAAGAACGAAATGGGCAAGGAGCAGCGCGAATACGTGCTGCGTCAGCAACTGCGCGCCATCCAGCAGGAACTGGACGGAAAAGAGGGTGAATCCGAGCTCGATCTGCTGCGCGAACGGCTCCGCGCGGCCGACCTTCCCGATGAAGTCCGCAAAGAGGCCGACCGCGAAATGGCCCGCCTCGACCGCCTCTCCACACAGGCTCCCGATTACAACGTCGGCCGCACCTGGCTCGAACTGATCCTCGAATTGCCGTGGAATAAGGGCACCGAAGCCGCCATCGATATCCCGGCCGCGCGCCAAACCCTGGCTGACGACCATTACGGCCTGAAGGATGTCAAAGAGCGCATTCTCGAACACCTCGGCGTGCTCAGGTTGAATCCCGGAGCCAAGGCGCCAATCCTGTGCTTCGTCGGGCCTCCCGGCGTGGGCAAAACGTCGCTCGGACAGTCGATTGCCCGCGCGCTCGGCCGTAAGTTTGAGCGCCTGAGTCTGGGCGGAATGCACGACGAAGCGGAACTGCGCGGCCATCGGCGAACCTATATAGGTGCGATGGCGGGCCGCGTCATCCAGGCGATCCGCCGCTCGGGTGTCAACAATCCGGTGCTCATGCTGGATGAGGTGGATAAGCTGGGGCGCGATTTCCGTGGCGACCCGGCCGCCGCGCTGCTCGAAATCCTCGATCCCGAGCAGAACAAGACGTTCCGCGACAACTATCTCGACCTGCCGTTCGACATTTCGAAGGTCTTCTTCGTGATGACGGCCAACACCCTCGATACCATTCCGCAGCCCTTGCTGGACCGCATGGAAGTGGTGCGGCTGGCGGGCTACAGCGAAGAGGAGAAGGTGGAGATTGCGCGGCGTTATCAGGTTCCGAAGCAGCTGAAGGAATCGGGCCTGCCCGCGGAATCCTGCGTGTTGAGCGATGAGGCTCTGAGACGGGTCATTTCGCGCTACACACGCGAGGCCGGCGTGCGGCAGCTGGAACGCGCCATCGGCCGCATCATGCGCAAACTCGCCCTGAAAGCGGCTGAGGGAATCGCAGGCCCGGCGGAAATCGGTGAGCAGGAGCTGACCGATCTCCTCGGCCCCGAGCGCGTCTCGCCAGAGGAGGCCCGCAAGGACGTGCCTGCGGGCGTGGCGACAGGCCTTGCCTGGACCGAAGCCGGAGGCGACGTGCTTTACATCGAAGCGGCGCTGCTCAAAGACGGCAAAGGGCTTTCGCTCACCGGGCAACTGGGCGAAGTGATGCAGGAATCCGCCAAGATCGCCCAGAGCTATATCTGGTCGCACGCCGGCGACTTCCGCATCGATCAGGCGATGTTCCGGCGCTACGGAGTGCACCTGCACGTCCCGGCCGGAGCCATCCCGAAAGACGGGCCGTCCGCGGGCGTCACCATGACCACCGCGCTGACTTCGCTCTATACCGGCTTGTCGGTTCGCAGCGACACCGCCATGACCGGCGAAGTGACGCTATCCGGACTCGTTCTGCCAGTCGGCGGGATCAAAGAGAAGATGCTCGCCGCGCGCCGCCTGGGCATCCGGCGCGTGATTATCCCGAAACAAAACGAGAAAGACCTGCGCGATCTGCCCGACGACGCACGCAACGACATGGAGTTCATCCTGGCCGGACACGTGCATGAAGTGTTGCGAGCGGCCATTCCAGGCATCAGCGAGCAGAACCTTCTGCTCGTTGCGGCCTGATGCCGCTCACCGAAAACCAGCAGAGGAATTATGGACATCAACCGCCTCACCGAGAAAACTCAGGAAGCGCTGCAGGCAGCGCAAAGCGACGCTCTCCGCCGCGGTAATCAACAGCTAGACGTGGAGCATCTGCTGGCCGCCCTCCTTACGCAGGAGGGCGGCCTCGCGGCGTCTGTCCTGAAGCGCGCCGGAGCCAGTGTCGAAACGCTGGCGGCGCGGCTCGATCAGGATTTGGACCGTTTACCCAAAGTCAGCGGTCCCACCGGAACTCCGGGCCAGATCTACGTCACCGCTCGTCTCAACAAGCTCTTCACCAGAGCCGAGGACGAAGCGAAACAGCTCAAAGACGATTTCATTTCCGTGGAGCATTTCTTGCTTGCGGCCGTGGAAGATTCGAAAGCGTTCAAAGAGTTCGGCATCACGCGCGACCGCCTGATTCAGGCCCTGCGTGAAGTGCGCGGCAGCCAGCGCGTCACGAGCAAGAACCCCGAAGTCACTTATGAGGCCCTCGAAAAGTACGGCCGCGATCTGACGAAGAGCGCCGAAGCCGGCAAGCTCGATCCCGTCATTGGCCGCGACGAAGAAATCCGCCGCGTCATCCAGGTGCTATCGCGACGCACCAAGAACAACCCGGTGCTGATCGGCGAACCGGGCGTGGGCAAGACGGCCATCGTGGAAGGTCTCGCGCAGCGCATCGTGCGCGGCGACGTCACCGAAGGCCTCAAAGAGAAGCGCATCGTCTCGCTCGATATGGGCGCGCTGATTGCCGGCGCGAAGTTCCGCGGCGAATTCGAAGAGCGCCTGAAGGCCGTCCTGAAGGAGGTTCTCGATTCCAATGGCGAGATTATTCTCTTCATCGACGAACTCCATACCGTGGTCGGCGCAGGCAAAGCCGAGGGTTCCATGGATGCGGGCAATCTGCTGAAGCCCATGCTGGCGCGCGGCGAACTGCATTGCATCGGCGCCACCACGCTCGACGAATATCGCAAATATATCGAGAAGGATGCCGCGCTGGAACGCCGTTTTCAGCCCGTAATGGTGAATCAGCCGACCGTGGAAGACACCATCTCCATCCTGCGTGGCCTCAAGGATCGCTACGAGCTGCACCACGGCGTTCGGATCAAGGACGCAGCCCTGGTCAGCGCCGCGATCCTGTCCGATCGTTACATCTCCGACCGTTTCCTGCCCGATAAAGCCATCGATCTGGTGGACGAAGCTGCCGCCAAACTGCGCGTCGAAATCGACTCCATGCCGGCCGAGCTCGATGAGATTCTGCGCCGCACCATGCAGCTCGAAATCGAGCGTCAGGCGCTGAAAAAAGAGAAGGACGCGGCATCGAAGGAACGTCTGAGCAAGATCGAAGCGGAAGTCGCAAACCTGCGCGCCGAGGGCGACGCGCTCAAGGCCCGTTGGCAACTGGAGAAGGAATCCGTGCAGGGCCTGCGCACGTTGCGCGAACAGATCGATCACGTGAAAACCGAAATCGATCAGGCCGAACGCGCCTACGATCTCAATCGCGCCGCCGAACTCAAATATGGCAAACTGCGCGAACTCACCTCGAAACTGGCCGCCGCGGAATCGGTAGCCGCCAGTCCCCGAAAGCTACTGAAAGAAGAGGTGGGCGAAGAAGATATCGCCGCGGTAGTGAGCCGCTGGACCGGCGTTCCGGTGTCGCGTCTGCTCGAAGGTGAGATGGAGAAGCTGCTGCATCTCGAAGAAGAGCTGCATCGCCGCGTGATCGGCCAGGATGAGGCGGTCGTCGCGGTCTCGGAGGCCGTGATCCGCGCCCGCGCAGGTTTGAAAGATCCGAATCGGCCCATCGGCAGTTTCATTTTCCTTGGCCCCACCGGCGTCGGCAAGACGGAACTGGCGCGTGCGCTGGCGGAATATCTCTTCGATGACGAGCACAACATGCTGCGCATCGATATGTCCGAATATCAGGAAAAGCACAGCGTAGCGCGTTTGCTCGGCGCGCCTCCAGGGTATGTGGGCTTCGAAGAAGGCGGCCAGCTGACCGAAGCGGTCCGCCGCAAACCTTACTCGGTCATCCTGTTCGACGAAATCGAAAAAGCGCACCCGGATATCTTCAACGTGATGCTGCAGATTCTCGATGACGGACGGCTGACCGATGGCCAGGGCCGCACCGTGAACTTCAAAAACACGCTGCTGATCATGACCTCGAATGTAGGCAGCCATCGCATTCTCGAATACAAGGGCGCCTTTGCCGGGCGCGGTTATGAAGATATGAAGGATGCGGTCATGAACGAACTGCGCGGCGGTTTCCGCCCCGAGTTCCTGAACCGCATCGACGAAATCATCGTCTTCCACGCGCTCAGTGAGGAACACCTGAAGGAGATCGTGGAGATCCAGCTGGCGAGCCTGCGCCATCGCCTGGCCGACCGCCACATTCATCTAACGCTCACGGACGCGGCACGCACGCATCTGGTGAAGACCGGTTACGATCCGGTCTACGGCGCTCGCCCGTTGAAGCGAGCCATCCAGAAACAGGTGGAAACCCGCCTGGGCCGGTTGATTATCGGCGGCAAGGTCCACGACGGCGAAGAGATCGTCGTCGACTACGACGCGGCCAAAGACGAACTGGCGTTCCAGCCCATGCCTGTACTGGCCTGAGCTCCGATCAGATCGGGTGCCGAAGGTCGCGCGAAGTCGCGACAGCGATCGCGCGGCCTTCTTTGCCGACCGCGCAATAGAAGTGATAGACCACGCCATCGTACTTCACAAGCCACGGCTTGTGCGCATAGGTCTCGTCCCACGGTTCAGATGGCTCAATGAGATTGGGACCGTCCCATTTCGTCCAGTGCACCAAATCGTACGACGCGGCAAACGTATCGAACGCCTTCGGTTTCCAACCTGCGCCAAAGTAGAACATGACCCACGCGTCGCCCATACGGACCACCTGCGGATCTCCCGATATCCCGCGCGCTTTGTCCTCGCCATTGGCCACTACGGGTTCGTTTCCATAGCGCTGCCAGTGCGTCATGTCGCGCGATACCGCCATGCCAATGCGCTCATAGCCGTTCTTGTGTTTGGCGTTATAGAACATCACGAACGGAAAGCCGAGCGACTTCGCGGAATCGAAGATCACGTTGCTGCGGTATAGTGTCAGCTTCTCAAACTCCCGCGCATCGGGCTGTTGCGCCGAAAGTACCGGATTATCCGCCAACCGTGTCCATTCCGATGCCTGCCACGGATGTGAGGACCAGGCGATGCCGATTGAAAGCGGGTCCGTCTCATAGCCCCGCAGCGCCCCGCCCAGGTACGACATCCAGTACTTGCCAGCGAAGCGCAGCGGCGCATCGCTGCCACCCCACTTCGTATCCACCAGCGCGATCGAGCCATCCGCCTGCCAGCGATCCCAGCCCGCATCGCGGAACGAGAGCAGCTTACCGAGCGGCCGCCAGTCGAGCAGATTATCGCTTTCGGCCAGGTGCGTTTCGTAGCCGACCTTGTTCATGCAAAGGTAAGTCATGTACCACTTCTTGCCATGCCGGAACACCGCCGGACAATCCAGCATCATGCCTTCGTCGGGATGCAGAACGATGCCGTACTTGAACGGCGTCCGGACCTCCCGATAGATGCGCTGAATCACATCGTCGGGAACCGTGCGGCCTGTCTGCGCGACGCAGACCACGGAACCAACGATGAGAAGTCCGGCGAACAGCGCGCGACGGGCGGAGGATGCTGCCATTCTGGTCATTCAGTTGCACCCTGATGATCGCAAGATCAAAAAGGAGGGCTCATGCCCGCAACTGTGATACTCCTGATCGCCCTGACCGTCATCATGGCCGTCGTCGGCGTCTATCGCTGGATCGTCTCCCATCGTGAAGATGAGTATATCCACATCGATGACGATCCCAGTGGAGAAATGATTAAGAATCAGCGCGAAGCGGCAAGCACGCTCTATAAGATTGACCGCCTCGGCATCATCCTCACCGTGCTTACCGCGGTCTATGGGGTCGTGCTTGCGGTGCTGTATCTCTATCAGGGACTCAATTACCGCCCAGCCGCCTGAAGTTCGGGCTGCGTCAATTGACGAGACCAGATGGCGCATGGGCGCGGACCGGCAGAAAGCCGCGGGCCGTTTCTTCGAATGCGTGAACCTGAGCCGCTTCCCATTCGGCGTCTCTTCCCAATTCGTGTGCCATCAGGGCGGCCACCCGCGGCGCCATGGCGATAGCAGCCGCTGCGTTCAGGAACAGCGCGCGAGTGCGGCGCGCCAGAACGCCTTCCACCGTCCGTGCCATCTCCTCGCGTACCGCCAGAACCACTGCCTGGTCCAACGGTAACGCGCCCGCGTCGGAACCATGGATAGCGAGATGCTCAGTGACGCACTCACGCTCCGGCAGGTGCCCCACGCGGGTCGCCTGATTGACGCAGTCCTCCGCCATGTTGCGATAGGTGGTCCATTTACCGCCGCAAACGGTGACCATGCCAGATGGTTCGATGCGAATAGTGTGGCTGCGGGAAAGAGCTGCGGTGCTGCTGGAATGTCCTTCGCGAACCAGCGGCCGGATGCCGGCAAAGACGCTGGTCACATCGCTGCGCTGCGGCTTCTTTGCAAGATAAAGCGAAGCGGTATGGAGCAGGAACTCGATCTCTTGTTCCTGCGCTACTGGTTCGACCGAAACCTGGGCGACCGGCGTGTCGGTAGTGCCAACCAGCGTGTGGCCGTGCCAGGGAATGGCAAACATCACGCGGCCGTCGCTGGTGTGCGGAACCATGATGGCACTATCGCCCGCGAGAAAGGAACCGTCGAGGACCAGGTGAACGCCCTGGCTCGGCGCGATGATCGGCTTGGCCGAAGGATCGGCCATACGGCGTAAGTCGTCGGTAAACGGCCCCGTGGCATTCACTACGACCTTGGCAGCGGCACCGAACTCGTGGCCCGTTTCGACGTCGCGGAAAGTGACGCCGTCCTTATCAACCGTAATCACCTGCGCGTAGTTCAGCAGCACCGCTCCCTGCTCGCTGGCCGTGGCGACCAGGCTGATGAGCAGCCGCGAGTCGTCGAACTGGCCGTCGAAATAGATAATGCCACCGCGCAGTCCTTCGGTGTTGATGTTGGGTAGCCTTTCCAGCGTCTCTTCGCGGGAGAGTATCCGCGAGGGGCCGAAGCCGTGCGTCCCCGCCAGCAGGTTGTAGAGCTTCAGTCCTGCGCCATAGAAAGGTGCTTCCCACCAGTCGTAGCTCGGGACTACGAACGCAAGGTTATGCACCAGATGAGGAGCGTTGCGCAACAGTATGCCGCGCTCCCTCAGCGCCTCCATCACCAGCGGTATATTGCCCTGTTCCAGATATCGGACGCCGCCGTGAACCAGCTTGGTGCTGCGGCTGGAGGTTCCCTTGCCGAAATCGCTCTGTTCGAGCAGCAGCGCGCTGTAGCCGCGCGAAGCGCTATCCACCGCGACTCCTGCGCCGGTTGCGCCTCCGCCTACCACGATCATGTCCCATGGCCCGGCGTGCGCTTCGAAGCGCCGGTACATCTCAGCGCGGTTCATGGATGCGCCGCTGCAGCTTCTTCGCCAGCCACAGACTGGTGACGCAGAAGCCAACGAAGAGGTAATAGCCGGGCAGCGTCTTCGAACTATCGGTGGGAATCACGAGTTCGGCGCTCTGACTTTGCAGACCGCTCATCGCACTGCCGATCAGGCCGTTGAACGCGACGAAGGACATGAAGATCGCCAGCGCCATGACATCGGCCATCGACCATTTGGACGATTCCAGCGCGAAGAACTTCGCGAGGCGATACTTCTTCGGCAACGTTGGATCGTGCAGGCACAAGGCTGTCGTGATTACCTTGAGCGCGGGGAAGACGACGCTGAACATCAGCACCAGCACTGCTACCACTGTCATCTCCGGCTGACCCATCGTAATCAGCGTGCGGAACACCTCGAGCACACTCTTGCTCTGGTAGTAGAGCACCTGCTCCGAAAATGAGATCGGCTGCGCGAAGAACGTGAGCGAGATCCGTGAGATCTTCGCTTCCACTTCAAGCATCGGACTCAACACGCCGCCCAATAGCAGCGCAACGCAGCACAGTAACTGGATCGCGATCGCGGCGGTGACCGTGTTCAGCAGCAGAAACGCCAGCCCGCATGCTGACAGCGCCAGCAGGCTGTAGAACAAGGTGCTGGAATCCATTTCGCTGATCCGGCCGGTCAGTACCTTGTAGCACGCAGCGCCATCGGCGCAACCATAGCGCCTCAGAATGGTGTTGTACGTTCGCATATCGACCGAGCCGAAAGTGGTCTTCGCGCCCGCGGTAACAGCGCTCCGGATGTACTCCCGGATGGCCTTCTTGTTCTCCGGTTTGCCGAGCTCTTTGAGCAGCATGTCGGCGTATTCGGGAACATGCGGCCTGAGGCCTGCGAGCATGTTGGTCACCATCATGGCCTGCGCCTGTTCGATGAAGCCGGCAGGCGCGGCTCCGGGTTTCGGCTTCGGCGCCAGTTGCTTCTGCAACTGATCGAGCAGGCGATTAAGAGCAGTCACCACGTTCGGTCGAAGACTCGCGCCGGTCGTCGCAGTCAGGTCGAGCGCGTCAATCTGCGCTTCGAGGATGGGCACGATCTGCTCAACCCAGCGATCGGCATTCAGCACGCCGTAGCGCACGTAGCTGATCTCGGCCAGATCCATGCGAAGATCGCGGCGCGCGGCAAGAATGTCGGTGGTCTGCCAGACGGAATAGCCCGCGATTGCGAGCAGCAACGCACCTATAGCGAGCCGGATCCGGTCCATCACGAGTAGCGCAGCATCGCCTTGAAGCCGAAATCCATGTGCTGCTGGATATGGCAGTGAAAGAGCGTATCGCCGGGCTGGTCGGCGGTAAAGTCCACGCTGGCGCGCCCGTAGGTTGGTACCACCACCGTATCCTTAATGACGCCCGAAGTGGCCTTGCCGTAGATCTCGGCGATCTCCAGCTGATGGCGATGCACGTGTAGCGGATGGGCGTCGTCGGTGCCGTTGTGAAAGGTCAGCCGGTAGCGTGTTCCCTGCTTCAGTTTGAACTCCTGCACCTGCGGATAGGGTTTGCCGTTTACGGTGAATGCGTTGAACTTGCCGGCACCGCGCGGCACCTTCTCGAACAACATATCGATCCGTTCGGTGGGCGCTGGCTGCGACGGGGGCTTGCCGAAGATGGTGTAGTCCCAGATCGATTTCGGCGGCGCGATCCACTGCGGCGTGCGGTGCTGATTGGCGTATTCGATGACAATCCCCAGGCCGCCATCGCGCACCTGATCTTCCGGGGCGCCCAGTATCCAGACTCCGGGCTGATTCATTTCGACGATGGCGTCGATGCGTTCGCCAGGCCCCAGCATCAATACATCCATCGCGGCGGGAACGGGCACCGGATTGCCATCGAGCGCGATCACGTTGAACTTATGGCCGGGCAGCGCAAGATGGCGGTTCTCGATGGCGCTGGCATTGAGGAAATGGAACAGCACGCGCTCACCCTGCTTCACGCGGATCGGCTCGCCTGCACCGAGCGCTTTGTCGTTGATGGAGAAGATATCGGCGGCAACTTCGAGGCCCGCCGGTCGCGTATCCATCACTTTCGGCCGCTCCGGTTGTGGCCAGGCGGCGTCCAGGTCGTCGGTGTCCATGCTTTGGTTGGTGAAGTAGGGCTCCCAGTCGCGCAGCGCCAGGTAATGTTCCTGGTCGAACCGGCCTGGATTGTTTGCGCCCTCGACCACCAGAAAGCCGAACATGCCGGTATAGCTGCCGCGATGGAGATCTTCCATCGACATGGTGTGGGTGTGGTACCAGCGGGTGCCGGCAGGCGTGGGCGTGAACTTGTAGCTGCGACTGCCGTGCGGAGGCACGACGGGAGTGCCCTCTTCCTCCGAGCCGTCGACATCGGATGGGATGAGCAGACCGTGAAAGTGCACGGTCTCCGGGACATCTGTCTTGTTGACCACGTGGACCGTTACCGGCACGCCCTCCTTCATCCGAAGCAGCGGGCCGGGTGAAGTGCCGTTATACCCGATGGTGCTGACGATGCGATTGGGCGCCAGTTCCACCGTCACCGGCGCTATCTCCAGGGTGAACTCGGTTTTGGCCACGTCGGGCGAGGCAGCGGGCGCGGTGAACGACTGCATCTGCATCTGCCCACGGAGCGGACGGAGCGGGCTGGCCGCGGCGGCCATTCCCGCAATTTTAAGAAAGTCGCGTCTTTCCATGCGTCTTCCATCATGGTACGTCTGAGGGTGGGCTGTCCAATTGTGCAATTTCGTAAAGATATTCGCCGGCACAGGAAATGGCCTCCGCTTATGATACGCTTCAAGACAACTGAGTAAATATCTATGAAACTGGCTCGGTCCGTTTCCGCCATTCCGCTCCTGTTTATGCTGACGGTCACCCTGTTTGCGTTCCAGCGGGGCGGCGGAGGCGGCGGGTTTGGCCGCCGGCAGTACGTCGATCTGGGACCCAGCGTCCCCTCCGAGTTCTACTGGAGCCGGCTGCAGTATACGTCCGCGATGGGTGGCGGAGGCGGCGGTTTTGGTGGTGGTTTCCGCGGGTTCGGCGGCTGGTCCCAGGATTATCCCAAGGCTGATAACGATTGCCTGATCGCTCTGCGGCGTCTCACGCGTATCAACTCTCCTTCGTCTCTGAGTGTGGTCGATCTTGAAAGCGATCATCTCTTCGATTACCCGTGGATTTATGGCGTCTCGGTCCAGAACTGGACCTTTACCGATGAAGAGGCCAAGCGCCTGCACGACTACCTTTATAAGGGTGGTTTCCTGATGGTGGATAACATCCACGGCACCGACGACTGGGAGCGGTTCATGGCGGGCATGCGCCAGGTCCTGCCGGATAGTCCGGTTGAGGATCTTCAGGACAGCGACGAAATCTACCATACGCTTTACGATATCGATGAAAAGTTCCAGATCCCGAGCGAAGTCTACGTGAACACGGGCCGGACCTATGAGAAGGACGGTTACGTGCCCAAGTGGCGCGCCATCCGCAACGACCATGGCCGCATCATGGTGGCGATCTGCGCTAACATGCATCTGGGCGATGCATGGGAATGGGCGGACAGCCCGCAGTATCCCGAGAAATTTTCCGGCCTGGCTTTTCGCATTGTGCTCAACTACATTACCTATTCGATGACCCACTAGAGATGACGAGCGCGCCCTTCTTCCGACAATCTACGAGCATCCGGGTCCATGTTCGAGTTCTTTTTTAAATACCCGCCATCGGTATATGCCCGCGGCCAGTTTGCGCTTCTGGGCGCGTGGCCGAAGTGGATTCTCGTGCTGCTTATTATCGCGGCGGCAGCGGGGTTGGCATGGCTGATCCGGTCGCGCCTGGCGCAGGCTGCGCCCGCGATGCAAAGCTGGCGCGCGTGGGTGATCTGGGGCTTGCAGGCCGCCATGGCCGCGCTGCTGCTTTTGCTGTTGTGGCAACCCGCCATTACGGTGGCCGAGTTGAAACCGCAACAGAACATTATCGCGGTGCTGGTGGACGATTCGCACAGCATGGGGATCGCGGAAGACGGCGTGACACGCCAGGCGCAGGCGGTACAGGCACTGCAAAACGGGGTGCTCGATAGTCTCAACAAGACATTCCAGACGCGGCTGTACAGAGTGGATGAAGTGCCCGCGCGTATCGATAGCCTGAAAGATCTGCAACCGAAGGCGACTTCAACGCGCCTTGGCGACAGTCTGAAGCAATTGACCGAGGAGACTTCCGATTTGCCAATGGGCGCGGTGGTACTGATGAGCGATGGCGACGACAACACGGGCGGCATCGGCGCAGACACGATCAACGCGCTGCGCGCACGGCATATTCCGGTCCACACGGTCGGTTTCGGGCGCGAACATGCCGCGCACGATGTGGAACTCGACGATGTGGTGATTGCTCCGCGCGCGCTGGCGGATTCGCGGCTGGCGGCGAAGATTACTTTGCACCAGCGTGGCTACGCCGGCAGCAAGATTACTCTGACGATGCGCGATGTCAGCACTGGCCAGCCGAAGGTGCTGGCTTCGCACCCCGTGACGCTGGGTCCCGATGGCAATTTGCAGACTGAGACGGTGATGTTCAATATCGGCGGCGCGGGCGCGAAGAACATCGAGATCTCGGCTGCCGCGCTGCCGGGTGAAGAGAACACGGCCAACAATGCGCTGACCCGCGTGGTCAATGTGAGTTCCGAGCCGCGGCGCATCCTTTATATGGAGGGCGAGCCGCGCTGGGAATACAAGTTCATACGGCAGGCCGAAGAGGACGATCGCATGGTGCAGATCGCGTCGATCGACCGCACCAGCGAAAACAAGATTTACCGGCAGGGGCTGCAGAATGGGAAGGAACTGGCCGACGGCTTTCCTTCCCGACCTGAGGATCTGTTCGCGTATCAGGGGCTGATTATCGGCTCCGTGGAAGCCGGATATTTCACGCCCGGGCAGCAGGAACTGATTCGCCAGTTTGTGGATCGGCGCGGCGGGGGCTTGCTGCTGCTGGGCGGGCAGTTCGCGCTCGCCGATGGCGCCTGGAACACATCCAGCCTGCCCGATCTGTTGCCGACAGTGCTGCCAACTTCGGCCGGCACTTTTCATCGCGAGCAGGATCCGCGCAATGGCACCACGCATACCACCGCCGAACTCGCACCCTCCGGCGTGGACAGCATCATCACGCGTCTGGTGGACGATCCGGCTGCGAACGCGGCTAAGTGGAAGAAACTGCCGTACCTGATGGACTACGAAGATCCTGGTACGCCGAAGCCGGGCGCAAACGTGCTGCTCAACATGATTACGCCGGAAGGCCGGAAGCTGCCGCTGCTGATTACCGAAAGCTTCGGCCGCGGCCGTACCGCGATCATGGCGACGGGCGGCAGCTGGCGCTGGCAGATGAGTTCGCCGCTGGGCGAAACGGCGCACGATCTGTTCTGGCAACAGTTGCTGCGCTGGGTGGTTTCCGATACGCCGGGACATGTTTCCGCGACGGTGCCCGCGCAGATGCTGCTTGATAACGGTGCGACGACGATCTCCGCCGAGGTTCGCGATCAGCAGTACAATCCTGCCGCGGACGCTAAGGTAGAGGCTCATATTCTTGGCCCCAGCGGTGTCAGCGCTTTGGTGGAGATGTCGCCGGTGCCGGATAATCCGGGCCAGTTTTCCGCCGCTTGGTCGGCTCCGAAGCCGGGGGCGTATTTGACTGAGGTTACGGCGCAGCGTAACGATCCGGCGACGAATACGGTGAAGGAACTGGGCCGCGACGTACTGACTTTCCAGCGCATGGATGGCGTGGCGGAGAACTTCCACACCGAACAGAACCGCGAACTGCTGGAACATCTGGCGTCGCAGACCGGCGGCCAATACTGGAAGCCCGCGGATCTGGGCAAACTCGCGACCAACATCCCGTTTTCCGAAGCCGGAGTCACTATGCGGCAGACTAAGGATCTGTGGGATCTGCCGCTGGTATTTCTGGTGCTGATTGCGCTGCGGTTTGCCGAGTGGTGGCTGCGGCGGAAATGGGGGATCGTTTGAAGACTCTGTTGTTGGTCGCGTCGCTGTTGCTTGCCGCGCACTCCGCGGCGCTCGCGGACATCTACGTGGTGACCGTGGCGGGGCTGGGCGGCGAGCCGGATTACCAGACACGCTTCGATGGCGAGGCTGCCGATCTCGACAAGATCTTCAAGGCTTCGGGGACTGGCGTACATGTTTATACGCTCGCCGGCAAGGATGCCACGAAAGCTAAACTGCTGGCCACGCTGCAGCAGGTGGCGGCTGCGGCGAAGGCGCAGGACGACTTCGCGCTGATCCTGATCGGGCACGGGGCTTTTGACAACGTCGAATACAAATTCGATCTGGTTGGTCCCGATATCAGCGCCGAACAGCTTGCGGATGCGTGCAATAAGATCGCGTCGCGACGGCAGATGATTGTAGATACGACGAGCGCGAGCGGCGGCGCGGTGGCGGCATTGCAAAAACCCGGCCGCGCGGTGATTGCCGCTACCAAGAGCGGCACGGAAAAGAACGCCACGGTGTTCGCGCGATATTTCGTGGAAGCCCTGCAGGATCCGGCCGCGGACCTGGATAAGAACGACGCCGTATCCGCGCTCGAAGCGTTCGAGTACGCCGATCGCAAAACGGCCGCGTTCTATACCGATCAGAAGAGGCTGGCTACCGAGCACGCGCAGTTCGAAGATCTGGGCAAAGGCGATGCTGTCCGGACGGCTTCTGCCGACAATGGAGAAGGCCGGATGCTGGGCGGCTTTACGCTGGTTCGGTTTGGCACCAGCAAGACGGCGGCGCTCGATCCGGCGAAGAAAGATCTTCTCGCGAAGAAGGAAGACCTGTTGCGACAGATCGATATTCTGGAGTACCAGAAGGCGGCCATCGCGCCCACCGAGTACAAGAGCCAGCTCACCGGGTTGCTGGTGCAACTGGCTAAGGTGCAGGCTGAACTGGACGGGGACCCCGCAAAATAGGCCTTCCAATGCTGCAACGCTACCTGGATCCCACCATTCTCGCCGGCATTTCCGGACTCGATCTGGTCGCGAAGACCGTGGTCGACGGCTTCGTCGCCGGGTTGCATCGCTCTCCCGATTTCGGTTTCAGCCAGGAGTTTGCGGAGTATCGCGCGTATACGCCCGGTGACGATCTTCGCGCCGTCGATTGGAACGTCTACGCGCGCACCGAACGCATTTATCTGAAGCGCTTTCGCGGCGAGACCAACAGCATGCTGACGATCTTGCTGGACGCGAGTAACTCGATGCAGTTTGGTTCGCATAAGGTCAACAAGATGGATTATGCGCGCTATCTGGCGGCGTCGCTGTTCTATCTGGCGATCCACGGGCAGCGCGATGCGGCGGGGTTGCTCACGTTCGACGACGAGATTCGCAATTTTATTCGGCCTTCGACCCGGCAGGGGCAGTTGCCTCGTTTGCTGGCGGGGCTGGAACAGGCTGAACCGCGCGCACGTACGGATTTCGCCAAGCCGATGCGGTATTTTCCGGAGTTCCTGAAGCGGCGCGGGATGGTGCTGATCGTTTCCGATTTCTGGGAATCGCCCGAGAAGCTGATTCAGGAGATCGAGCCGCTGCGTTTCCATGGCAACGAAGTGGTGTTGTTCCACATTCTGGACCCGGAAGATGTGCGGCCGAAGATGAACGGTCCGGCGATTCTGGTGGACATGGAAACGAACGCGGAGCTTGAAGTCACGCCCGATTACGCGAAGACGGAGTATCGGGAAAAGGTGCAGGCGCATCTGACGCAACTGCGCGATCGGGCGCTGGGCGCAGGCCTGGGCTACTGCCTGCTGATGACGGATCGTCCGCTCGACGATGCGCTGCGCGAATACCTGACGCTGCGCGGAGGGCGGCAGTAGATGGGACTTTTCGCGCCCTGGTTTCTGGCTGGTCTGGTGGGGCTGGGACTGCCGGTCTACCTGCACCTGCTGAAGCGGCAGACGATGAAGCCGAAGCCCGTCAGTTCGCTGATGTTCTTCGAATCGCGGACTCAGAGTTCCACACGCCACCGGCGCTTGCGATATTTGCTGCTGATGGCGCTGCGTTTGCTGGTGCTGTTGCTGCTGATTCTGGCTTTCGCCAATCCGTTTGTGAATCGCGATTCGGCTGCGCTGGCGAGTAACAGACTGGTGCTGCTGGTGATCGATAATTCGTTCAGCATGCGCGCGGGAACGCGGCTGAGCGATGCCAAAGATCAGGCAATGAGCGTGCTGGCAGCGAAAGGCGCGGCGCGCGCGCAGGTGGCCTCGTTCGGTTCGCAGCTTCGATTGATGACGCAGCCGGTTGAAGATCAGGCGGCACTGCGCGCGGCTGTGCAGGCCATTCAGCCGGGCGATGAACACGGAAACTTCGGCGAACTCTCGCGCGCGGTGCGCGGGATAGCGGAATCGGTGCATATGCCGATTGAATTTCATGTATTCAGCGATATGCAGCGCGGCGATCTGGCGGCCACGTTCACCGATATGGCGCTGCCGGATAACGTGAAGCTGGTGACGCATGCGGTGGTGACGAAGGCGCAACCGAATTGGACTGTGGAATCGGTGGACGCGCCCGGACAGGTATGGGGTAAGGACGCTAAGCCGGTTCATGTTCAGGCGGTGATTGCGGGGTATGGCACGCCTGCGGCGCAGCGCACGGTGTCGCTTGTGGTGAACGATAAAGTTACGGCGACAAAGACCGTTGCGGTGCCTGCGAACGGGCGCGTGTCGGTCGACTTCCCCTCGCTCGAAGTGCCGTATGGGTTTAGCCGCTGCGAAGTGAAGATCGATTCCGCCGATGGTTTTGCGGCCGACGACCTGCGCCGCTTTGCGATTGAGCGTTCCGATCCGCAGAAGGTTTTGCTGGTGCATAATTACGGGGACAATCGTTCGCCGCTTTATATCGGCGCCGCGCTGGGCGCGGCTGCGCAATCGGCGTTCATTGTGGAATCGATCAGCGTGAATGAAGCGGCCGATCGCAAGCCTTCGAATTACGCTTTCATCATTCTTTCGGACCTGAATGCGCTGCCGCAGTTGCTGGAGAATTCGCTCACAGGGTACGTGAAAGCGGGCGGCAGTCTGCTGATCACGGCCGGGACGACGACTGGGGGACGCACGCAGATCCCGATTTTCGGCGCGCATGTTATCGAAACGCGAGATTATACGCGGAGCCCGGAACGGTTTATGGGGGTGGGCGAGTTCGATTCGTCGTATCCGGCGGTGGCGAAGGCAGATGGGTGGCCGGGTGTGAAGTTTTTCTACGCGCTCAATGTGGACCCGGGGACGGGCGCCGATGCTGCGCGCGTGATTGTGCGGCTGAGCGATCAGACGCCGCTGCTGCTCGATAAGCGCATCGGCGAAGGGCGCGTGGTGCTGCTGACTTCCGGGCTGGATAATCTGACCAACGATTTTCCGCTGCATCCGGCGTTTGTGCCGTTCATTGAGCAGACGGCGCGGTACCTGGCGGGCAGCGAACGGCAGGGCGGCGCACGCACGGTGGACGCGTTTCTGGAACTGCGCAATGCGCGGGAGCAGGGACAGGGCGTCGAGGTCACCGATCCGGAAGGCAAGCGACCACTCACGCTGAGCGAGGCGGCATCGGCACAATCGTTCCAGTTGACGGAGGCCGGGTATTACCAGTTGCGGCTGGCGAATGGACGGCAGAACGAAGTGGGGGTGAATCCCGATCCGAAGGAGTCGAATCTGGATGTAATTCCGGAGGATGTGCTGAGTTTGTGGCAGGGCAAGGGCGGGTCCAGTTCGGAGGCTGCGGCTGGGCCGGTTGCGCCACATACGACGCCGGAGAGTTTCTGGTGGTGGGTGATGCTGCTGGTTTTGTGCGCGGCGGTGGCGGAATCGGTGCTGGCGAGCCGGTATTTGGGGACTCAGCGGGAAGAGTAGTTGGGTGGCTGCGGAGTCGAAAATGAGGAATAAAGCCAATTTGCGGTTAAGTGTTTCTGTTTCAGTGGCGTAGGGGTATTTTTTGAGTGTATTTCCGGGGATTGTGGATGGAGCAGTTTCCTGGATAAATCGGGGGTTGGAGGCGAGATTTTGTCCATGGATTTGGGCTCCTGATCGGAAGCTACCACGGGTAAGTTCGGTGGCTGCGGGCCGGATTTCGTAAGTCATTGAGCGGAAGGCAAATCGAGGCGCAAGATCGACAGCACTCGCGGATTGGGCCTCACCACGATAGTCTGAGAGGAGGAGCGCAGAACATGGCAAGTCTGGATTGGTCACAGTGTCCCGCGGTGGAGAGCGTTCCTGGCAAGCTGAGCGGCGCGTGGGTGCTGCGTGGAACGCGCATGCCGGTGACGGCGATTCTCGAAATATCGAAGCCGGGGCCAACGACCTCATGGATTGGTCTGATGGACTGGACCGCGAGCAGGTCAACGCGGTGATTGAATTCGCGGCCCGCAGTCTGGACAGCGCGCCAGTCCTGACGCCGTAAAAATGCGGGCTTCTTTTGGGCTACCTGAATTACCCTCATGAAAAGACTTGTTAGTTCTTCGTCGGCGTCCGATCGACGTGGTCGATGATGATGACGTCGACGGAAACCGCCTTCACTTTTTGGAGCTTAAGGCCGAGTTGCTGAGTGACGGCATCGAAAATGTTGGGGGCAGCGACGCCTGAGTCCTCACCGACCGTACCGGGCGTGCCCGCTATTGGGCCCGCGAATTCGAGATGGATTTCATAGATTCCATCGAGCCCCGTCTTGTCCACTAAGCGGGCCTCCGGAGCCCCAAATCCCGTATTGCCAGCGGACCAGGTAATAAAGGGGCCTAAACCCTTTGCGAACGGCGGCAGAGATCCCGGTAGCTCATCCTCATGACGCCGGGCGGAGACATGGCGATCATCAAACCCGGTTTGCCATCTGCCGGAAGCTTCGGAAACCGATTCGAACTGGCATCCTGGATGCGAATCGGGCTTGTGGGATCGGAGATCTCGCGCGAATCATTCGGGGCGCCGGCTCTCTTCAATTTCGATCCTCCCTTTGCCACCATAAGTTCGTAGCCGGGTCTACTCTGCGCTTCGTGGTGAATGGCCAGGTGGAAGCGGTCGGTCAGGAGGTTGCGCAGCATACCGCAGTACTGCTCCTTCGTTGTGGTCTTTGACATGGTAGCGGTTATTGCGAAGCCGTCGTTCAGGCCGTCGTCGATCCATTGCGGGCCGCCGGAGAGCTGATCGCGCTTCAAATCGTACGCGAGCATAACAAGAGTAGAAATGGGCATGCGGGGCATCGTCACGCGGCCGGGATCGCTGGTTCCGGGACCGCCTTTAACCTCACCCATGCCTCCCATGATCACAGGGCCCGCAGGCTTGACGGAGGCGGCGACGAATTCGGCTTTCGCGGCTGGGGGCGAAACGGCCGCACACGTCGGGGCAGACGACCGCGTTGGTGAAAACGGGGGTGGTGGCGGGGGCGGAGGTACCTGGGCGCGGGCAAAAACAACGCTCGCCAGCAGGAGTAAAGGAACTATCGTCGGTCTGAGAGCACTGTTGGGGAATCGGCAAGGGCTCATGGTTGGCCGACATTGTAGCGCAAATTGTCCGCTTTCGCCGTCGCCGAACCGGATGGCAGGCGGGGCGCTTCGAGCTCTGCGCCGTCGCTGTAAACGCCAATTGCGGGTTTTATCCGCCTGGCGCGGTTCAGCCTTTAGAGCCAATCCCCACCAAAACGGGCGTGATTTCCGGCCCGCACGCTTTCACATATTGGCTTACATACATTGGCACACCCGCCCACAAAATGTGCGTTATCCTTTAGCTATCAAGTCGGCACCTGAGCCGGCACCCCGGTCGGAGGTTCAATGAATCTGCGCGAACAGCTTCACGCATACATAACGGAACTGGAAAAGCGCCTGCGATGGAGCGCCGTTCTGCGGGGGCTGGCGATTCTGGCCGCGACCGCGCTGCTGGCCACTCTGGCGCTGGTCATGATCGCGAATGCGCTGGCGTTTTCGCATGGCAGCGTGACCGCGTCGCGATTTGCGCTGATTCTGATTCTGGCCGTTGCCGCAACTGCGGGTCTCGCCTGGCCGATGCGCAGGCTGACGCGCCGTCGCGCCATTGAAACCGCGGAAGCCACTTTCCCGCAATTCCAGGAACGCCTGACCACGTTTACCGAACGCGATGGACAGGATCCCTTTATCGAACTTCTCGCCGGGGACACGCTCGAAGTGGCTAAATTCGCTGAACCGAAGGAAATGGTCAGCGATGGCCGGCTCTGGATCTCGCTTGGCGCGGCGGTGGGCGCGTGCGCGCTGCTGGTTTGGATGATTGCCGCCGGGCCCGGATATATGGGGTATGGCGCTTCGCTGCTGTGGACCGGTTTTCATGCGGACAAGCCTTCGATTTACGATTTGCGCGTGATGCCGGGCGACGCCGTGGTGCGCCGCCATGCCGACCAGCTGGTATCGGCGATTCCGGTGGGGCTGCAATCGCCGTCGGTAAAGTTATACGCGCACTTTCAGGGCGCAGGCAAATGGGAAGAGATTGCCATGCAGCCCAAAGCTGCCGGCAATTTCGCGGGCGGGTATCAGTTTATCTTCGCCGGCCTGCCGGAGAGCGTGGAGTATTACGTGACCGCCGGGGCGATGACTTCGAAGCACTTCAATATCCGGGTGACGGATTTGCCCGCTGTGAAGCAGATCAAGGTCACCTATCATTATCCGAAATGGACCGGCATGCAGCCTGAGGTGGAAGAACGCGGCGGCGATCTGCGCGCTGTCAGCGGGACAGAAGCGGAGTTGCAGGTGGTGACCGATCGTCCGCTGCCGGGCGGGCAAATCCAGTTGGATAACGGGCAGAAGATTCAGTTGGCGGGCGGCGAGAACAATACTTATCGCGGGACCGTCAAGATGGATCAGGATGGCGTCTATCACGTGGCGGGCGTGGAGGCGGGACAGCCCGTGCGCGTCAGCGAAGATTTCTTCATTGAAGCGCGCAAGGCGAATCCGCCGCAGATTGCGCTGGTGCGTCCGGGGCGCGGCGATTTTCATGCGAGCCCGATCGATGAAGTGACGATTGCCGCCAAGGCTACCGATGAGTACGGCCTGAACGGCGTCACGCTGCATTATTCCGTGAATGGCGGGCCGGATGTTCCCGTGGACCTTTTGAAGCAGAAGGGCGCGAAGGAAGCCGACGGCTCGACCACGATTTCGCTGGAGGATTTTAAGCTGGTGCCGGGCGATGTGGTGAGCGTTTATGCGACCGCGAAAGATGCCAATGCGGAAGCGCATACGGATATGATTTTCATCCAGGCGGATCCGTTTGAACGCGAGTTTTCGCAATCGCAGGGCGGCGGGGGTGGTGGCGGAGGCGGCGGGGGTGGTGGCCGCGGAGACCAGTCCGGGCAAATCTCGCAGCGGGAGAAGGAGATCATCTCCCAGACCTTCAAACAGCAGAGCGATAAGAATGCGACGGCGCAGCAGGGCGCGGATATTGCCAAACTGCTCTCGCAATCGCAGGCGACGCTGCACGATCAGGCGATGAAGCTTTCCGAGCGCCTGGAGGCACGCGAACTGACGGACGAAAATGAGGCCATCAGCGATTTCCAGAAGGATATGATTTCGGCATCGCAGGCGATGTCTCCGGCGTCCCAGCAATTGAAACAGCAGCAGTGGAAAGACGCAGTTCCGAATGAGCAGAAGGCTTTGCAATTCCTGCTGCGCGCGGAGGCGACGTTCCGGAAGATTCAGGTGGCGTTTGGAGCGCGCGGAGGCGGAGGCGGCGGTGGCGGAGGCGGTGGTGGCGCGGCCCGCGATCTGGCGGCGCTGCTCGATCTGGAGCTGGACACCGAAAAGAACCAGTACGAAACCCAGCAGGGCGCGAAGGGCACCAGCACGGCGGAGCAGAAGGCGCAGGAAGTGGATGATGTTCTCAAGAAGCTGGATGAGCTCGCTAAGCGCGAAGAAGGCCTGGCTCAGCAGCAACGCAGCGGCACACAGACGGCCGAACAGAAGTGGCAGCAGGAGATGTTGCAGCGCGAGGCGGAGCAGCTGAAGCAACAGATGGAGCAACAGCTGGCGCAGAATTCGCAACAAGGACAACAGGGACAACAGGGTCCACAAGGACAGCAAGGCCAACAGGCCAGCGGGCAAGCGGGACGCGGCGGACAGTCTGGCAGTGCATCCGGCCGCAGCGGAGGCCAGGCGGGCGGGCAACAGTCGCCCGAACAGGCGGCCGATAACCGGCAGCAAGCCGCCCAGCAGGCGCTCGACCGCCTGAAACAAGCCACTGACGATATGAAGCGCGCGGCATCGCAGAATTCCAGCGCGGCGGATTCGCGTCGCGCGGCGGATCGTTTGCGCGAAGCGACAGATCTGTTGGGCGGGGCGCAGCAGCAGGATGCCTCGGGCCGGCTGAATTCGATGGCGCAGACGGCGGAACAGCTGGCTCAGCGCCAGAAACAACAGGCGGATTATGTTCGCAGCCTGATGGCGCAGCAGAACGCCGCCAAGGCTGCCGGTCAGCAGCCGAAGGGTCCAACGCCCCAGGAAATCGATAAGCTGATTAACGATCGTCAGCAGGTGACCGACGATCTTTCGCGTCTCACGCAGCAGATACGGACGGCGGCGCGCGAACTGGCGCCCACACAGCCGGGGGCCTCGACGAAACTTCGCACTGCGTTGGATGGCGTGGATGAAAATGATCTCGGAACCAGGCTGCAACGGAGTTCGGACTGGCTGCGCAGCGGAGATTTTTCCGATCCCGTGGAGACGGCGCTGACGAACGATCTGCAGAAGCTGGGCGAGCAGGTGGGTGACGCGGCCCGTGCGGTGGGCAAAGGACAGCCCACTTCGCAGGACGCCGCGCTGAACAATGCGATGGATAATCTGGCGCGGCTGCGGGATCAGTTGGCGGGTCTGGGCGGGAATCCGGGGGCGCGCGGCGGAAGCGGGCTGGCTGGCCGGCCGGGACAGCCGGGTTCGCAGCAATTTCAGGCCGGGCAACTGGGTCGGCAGGCCGGTCAACAACCCGGCCAACAGTCTGGCCAGGGCGGACAGCCTGGCCAGCAGCAGGCGCAAAACGGACAGCCTGGGCAGCAGGGTCGCGGCCAGGGGCAGGGTCAAGGGCAACAGGGCCAGGGACAAGGTGGCCAGGACCGTCAGGGTGGCCAGCGTCAGGGTGGCATGAATGGCGGCAACGGCCAGCCAGGCCAGGGCGGCAATCCTACGGGCCGGGCGGGCGATGTCGGCAATCGCGTCGCCGGCGGAACGGCCGGCAATGCGCAGGGCGGCGGTCGCCAGGGCTTTGGCGCTTACGATACCGGCAACACGCGCATCACCGGTCAGGCAGCCGCGCCGCAACAGGGCCCCAATCCAGCCGATACGCAGAAAACTATCGATCAGGGCCTGAATCTCCTCAACCAGGTTCGCGCCGCCGTGCAGGATAGTCCGGAGGCCCGCCAACAGTTGCAGGCACTGATCGAGCAGATGCGCAACCTCGATCCAAGCCGCTTCCCGGGCAATCCCGCGCTGGTCGAACAGATGCACCAGCAACTGGTCAGCAACGTGGATGCGCTCGAATTGCAGCTGCGGCGAAAGCTGGATGAAAACCAAGGCGGTACGATTCGCAACACGGACCCCTCGAAAGTACCCGCCGGTTACCAGGATTCGGTAGCCGAGTACTATCGCAAGCTGTCCGGCGCGGGCAAGTAGCGGCCGGTCAGCGGACATGTCCGACAGCGCTTCGCCGCGGCAGATATTAAAAGCCACTCCGCTGTTCGCTGCGCTGGACGAAACGGAAGTGGCTTCGTTCGCCGCTCGATGTAGTATCCGTTCGTATTCACCTGGCGAGATTCTGTTCTCGGAGGGTGAAGCCTGCAAGGGCCTGTACATCGTCGTTTCCGGGCGGGTTCGCATCTTCAAAATGTCGGCGAATGGCCGCGAGCAGGTCTTATCCGTAGAGGGCGCAGGCGCCTCGGTCGCGGAACTGCCGGTGTTCGATGGCGGCAGTTATCCCGCATCGGGCTCGGCGGTTGAAAAGACGGAAGCGCTCTTTGTATCGCGCGCGGACCTGCGCGCCATTTGCCTGGAGAAGCCCGAAGTTTCGCTCAAAATGCTGCAGGTAGTTGGGGCGCGACTGCGCAGGCTGGTGGGCATCATCGAAGAGCTCTCCTTCACCACCGTGCGGCACCGCCTGATTTCATGGCTGCTGCGTCAGGCGAGCACGGAAGGGCGTCCCGGCGAACGCGGCACGGTATTTTCGCTGAATACCAGCCATCAGGAACTGGCGGCTCAGATCGGCACTGTGCGGGAACTGGTATCGCGCAACCTGGCACGTCTGCAGGCGCAGAGTTTCATCGAAGTGAATGGCCGCGAGATCACGATTCTCGATCGGCAGGGGCTCGAAGCGGATCTGGCGTCGATTTGAAAAACGTGAGATCCCGCAGGCGGTGACTTAAGTCACTGCACAGAATTCCGTTTCGTCCTACTGTCATAGCAGGACGTGAAAAATGACTGTTCGGGAAATAGCGCTTGAGAATCCATCCAGCATCAGAGTGTTCGAATCGCTGGGTATCGATTATTGTTGCGGCGGAAAGAGACAGCTGAGCGAGGCGTGCACTCAGGCCCATGTCGACCTTGCGCGCGTTCAGGAACTTCTGGAGCGGGCGGGCCACGAGACCGCCGCTCCGGAGGCGGCAGAGTGGCGCGAGAAGCCGCTGCGCGACCTCATCGCCCACATCGTAGGGACACACCACAGCTATGTTCGGCGGGAGGTACCACGCATCGAAACCCTGCTCGCGAAGGTGCTCGCGAAGCACGGGTCCGGGCGACCGGAAATCGGACGGATCGAACAATTGTTTTCAGCCGTTACGCAGGAACTGTCAACCCACATGATGAAAGAAGAGCAGGTTCTCTTCCCTCATGTAGAGCGGATGGAACACGCGGTGCAGGCGGGCGAACCCGTGCCGCCGGCTTTTTTCGGCACCGTGAAACGCCCGATCGCGAACATGGTGGCGGAGCATGACGACGCCGGCGCATTGCTCGCGCGCATTCGCGAGCTCTCCGGAGGCTTTACCCCTCCGGCCGGAGCCTGCCCCACCTTCGTGGGCCTCTACAAGGGTCTGGAAGATTTTGAGCGCGACCTCGAACATCACGTAGCACTCGAAAATAATATATTGTTTCCACGCGCCGTCGAAATGGAAGAAACGCACTGAGGCGGGGCGGATCATGCCACGCAAACGGCTCGGAAAACGCGCGCTCCGCGAGCACTCACAGGCACTGCGCCGCGGGATTCAATTTGCATTTCTGGCTTTGAACCTCTGGATCGGGCTGCAGTTTTACCTCTTCGTGCGGCACTACGAAACCGGCGGGCAATCGCGGCGAGCAGCGCGGCCGGCAGGTGTAGAGGGCTGGCTGCCCATCGCCTCCCTGATGAATCTGAAAGTGCTCCTGCTGACCGGGCGCCTGCCCGCGATTCACCCGGCCGGCACGTTGCTGCTGGTCGCGTTCCTGGCCGCATCCTGGATGTTTCGCAAGAGCTTCTGCGGCTGGCTTTGTCCGGTGGGCGCCATTTCCGAATACCTCTGGAGGCTGGGACGCAGGCTTTTCGGGCGCAACTTCCGCCTGCCGCACGCGCTCGATATTGCTCTGCGCGGAATCAAATACATCCTGATGGGCCTGTTCGTCTATGTGGTCGCGGACATGTCGGTTGCCGGAATCCGCCAGTTTCTGGACAGCCCCTACGGCATGGTGAACGACGTAAAGATGCTCAATCTGTTCCGCGAACTGGGGATGACCGGCGGCATCGTCATGGCGATTCTGGTGGTGGGCTCGATCTTCGTACAGAACTTCTGGTGCCGTTACTTTTGCCCGTACGGGGCGCTGATGGGTCTGGTATCGCTGGCAAGTCCGTTGCGGATTCGCCGGGATGCGGAACTGTGCATCGATTGCGCGAAATGCGCGAAAGCCTGCCCCTCTGCACTGCCCGTGGATCGGCTTGTCACGATCCGGTCTGCCGAGTGCCTCGGTTGTATGCAGTGCGTGGCGGCGTGCCCGGCGGAAGGTGCGCTGTTCTTATCGTTGTTATCGCCTCTGTCGATGTCGGCTCCACGCCACAGACGTATCCCGGCCTGGGCCGTGGCGGCGGGAATTGCGACGTTTTTCTTAGGAACATACGTCTGTGCACGATGGACGGGTCACTGGAATAACGTGCTGCCGGAGAGTGTCTATTTTGAACTCATCCCGCACGCGAATGAACTGGCGCATCCGTAAGAAAGGAAATAGCCATGCAGGAAATGCCCATAGCAGAAGTAATTCAGACCGCGAACCTGGTGAATTATCAGGAAGGAGCGGTGGTCAGCCGAACGTTGTTGAAGCGCGCAACAGGAACAGTCACCCTGTTCGCCTTCGACGAAGGTCAGGGTCTGAGCGAGCACACCACTCCGTTCGACGCCCTCGCCCAACTGCTCGAAGGTGAAGCAATCATTACGATCTCCGGCATTCCGCTTCAGGCGAAGGCGGGCGAATCCGTGCTGATGCCCGCCAACCAGCCCCACGCCCTGAAAGCCCTCAGCCGATTCAAGATGCTGCTGACGATGATTCGGGCGTAACTTCAGCGATTCTTCAGCCATCCGTGCTCTGATAGAGTGTCCATGATTGACAGGAGAATCTCATGCGAAACACGTATCTCACAGTAATAGCAGCAGTTGCCGTCGCCGCAACCTTCGGTCTGGCGCAGCAAGCCGGCCCCTTTAAAGTACTCAAAACCGAAAAAGCCGGAGGTCTCGGCGGTTTCGATTACATCTATGCCGATGCCGCCGGGCGTCGCCTCTATATTCCCCGGAGCGGCGACAATAACGCTACGCCTCCCGTACCCGCGCGCGTCAGCGTGTTCGATCTCGACTCGCTGGCTTCCGTCGGCGAAGTGCCCGACGTGCGAGCCGCCGGTGCGGCGGTAGATGCAGAATCGGGACACGGCTTCGCCAGCAGCAAACCGGTGACAATGTGGGATACGAAGACGCTCAAAGTCATCAAGACCATCAACGTGGATGGCGGCCCGGACGGCATCCTCGGAGACGCCTTCAATCATCGCATCTATATCTTCAGCCACCAGGCTCCCCATGTGACGGTAATCGACGCCAAGAGCGGCGACATACTGGGCACGCTGGACTTAGGCGGCGCTCCAGAGCAGGCCGCAACAGACGGCGCGGGCCACATCTACGTCGACGTTTCCGATAAGGCGAACGTCGCTGTCATCGACGCAAAAGCCATGACCGTGACCGGGCATTACCCTCTGGGCGACAATATCAGCGGTGTGGCGGGCCTCGCGATCGACGCGAAAAACCACATTCTGTTCGCGGCGTGCCGCGGCGCGTCACCCACCATGGTGATTCTGAGCGCCACCGACGGCAAGATCATCACCACGCTCCCGCTGGCAGGCAGCACCGATGGCGCCGTTTTCAGTCCGGCAACCATGGAAGCGTTCAGTTCGCATGGTAACGGTACCATGACGATCGTCAAAGAGAACAGTCCGACCAGCTTCGCGGTGGAACAGAACCTGGATACCATGGCGGGCGCGAAGACGCTGACGCTGGATTCGAAGACCGGTCATGTGCTGACGATGGCAGCGGAATATGGTGCACCGCCCGCTCCCGCAGCGACTCCCGCAACCCCTCCGGCTGGTGCTCCACAGCAGGGACGCGGTCCTGGTGGCGGACGCGGCCCCGCCCGCGGCCCGATGCTGCCGGGCTCGTTTACTATTCTGGTAGTCGGAAAGTAATGAAAAAGCCCCGATCTGTGACAGATCGGGGGCTTTTTGGTTCGGAACGGAACGGAAGCGCTTTAGGCTGCCGCGAATTTCTTGGCGACGACGCGTGGCTTGGCGACCCTTGCCTTAATCGGGAAGTGCTGCCGCAGCCAGTTGTGCAAACTTTCCTTTTGGGTCGCATTGACGACGCGGTACCAGCGGATTTCGCCGGTCTGCTCGTCATATTCCGCCATGACATAGGCACCGGTCGTCATGACGCTGACGATGCTGTCATCTCTTAAACGCCCGCAGTAGAAAGAGTCGTTAATTGTGTGACGGTCAATCATTTAACCCTATTATAACAGAGATCGAAACAATTTATCGGGCGAAATCGAGGTAGCCCCGCTGCACGTCCGTACTAATCAACCTCACCTGTAGTTTATCGCCCACATCGACCCCCTGGCCCTGGATCAGAATCCCTTCCGCCGGCGGGTCCGCCACCCGCACAAACACGCCTTTCGGCGTCACGCCAGTGACCACGGCTGCGAACGTTTCACCAATTCGCGGACGCAGCGCCACAGCCGCAATCCGCTTATTCATCACCCGCTCCACCTTACGGGCCGACTCTTCTTTCAGCGTGCAGTTCTTCGCAGTTGCGTCCAGCTGCGAATCGGAATACGGAGCCGGCGTTTTCGCGATCACCGACTTAATCAGCCGCTGCGTCACCGTATCGGCAAAACGCCGGTTCGGCGCCGTCGAATGCGTATAATCGTGCGCCGCCAGCGCAAAATGGCCAACATCCTTGTCTCCGGGCCGCGCCAGCACATATTCGCCCGGTCCCATCAATTTGACGACGGCCAGCGACACGTCGGCATAATGATCCGGATCCACGGCCTTCCTCTTCAGCAGAAACTGGTTCAGCGCGCCCGAATCCGGCGTCGCCGGCAGCGTTTCGCCGCAGCGCGCGGCAAGTTCCACAATCCGCGGCCAGCGCTCGGGCGTCCGAACCACCCGGGCTATCGACGAAACACCCGCCTGCGCCAGCGTACGAGCCATCACCCCGTTCGCCGCCACCATAAAATTCTCAATGAGTTCGGTAGCCTTGTTCTTCCGCCGCGTGTCGAGGCCCGCCACCTTGCCATCGGTAATAACTGCCTCCACCTCCACCCGATCCAGAAATAGCGCGCCCATGCGATTGCGTTCGCCAAGCAACAGCCGCGACGCTTCATCCTGTAGCTTCAGTTGCGCCTGCAGCGCCGCCGATGCCGCCACTTTCGCAGGCGCCGCCGCGGTTCCTTCCAGCCACGCGCCCACCGCGTTATAGGTCAGTTGCGCCCGATTCCGCACCAGCGCCCTGAACACGCTGCCAGAAGAAACCGAACCATCGCCCGCCACCACGATTTCGATGACCACGGCCAGCCGATCTTCGTTCTCATTCAGCGATGTCAGCCCCGTCGAAAGCTCTTCCGGCAACATCGGAAACGTGCGCACACCGGTATAAACCGAAGTCGTCTCGATGGCCGCATGCCGATCGATCGGCGTTCCCGCCGGCACGTCAGTGTCAACATCCGCGATAGCCACCAGCAGCCGGATGCCATTGTCGACGCGTTCGGCAACCTCCGCCTGATCCAGATCGCGCGACGTGTCGTTATCGATCGAAGACCAGAGCAACGAGCGCAGATCGCGCACCATGGCATCGGCATGTACCGGAGCCTGCGCGCACAGCGCCGCCAGTTGCTGCAGCGCGTCGGGCGGAAAATCCGGCTGAAAACCTTCGTCTATCATCGTCTGCCGTGCAGCCGCGGAGAGGTCGAATCCGTTGTGGATCATACGTGCTCAGTGAGCGGCAACGGCGTTAAAAACATCCAGCGGCAGATTTCCATCCGCGCCAAACGGCAGTTCGTGCGCCTCTTCCAGAATCTCCAGCCGCGGATTCGCCTCAATTTCCGCGCGCATGTTCTCGCTCAGCGCAATGGGCGATACCGCCAGCGTGTTGGCGATCCACCCAATTCGTACATGGGTGAAATCCGGCTTACCAATCGTCGGCACAATCCGTTCGATGCATTCCCGATCGGTCGGAAAGTGAATCGGCAGCTTGCCACAGCGCGGAGTCGTCGCCGTCAGCACATTCAGCCACGTGGCGTGATTGTCGATCGCAGCAGCCAGCCGATCCGTAATCACCTCCGCCATCCCGATTCCCGACGCATTACCGTAGCTGCGATCGCTCAGGCCGCGCACGAAAATGCGCTCCACATGCGGCAGTCCGGGCCAGGGATTAATCTCACCATCCACGCCCCGGTTCACGATCTTCGTGTCCATCCCCGCGCCGCTGTAAATCTTGCCCATCTCGTCGATGATCAGCAAATCCAGATCGCAGGGCAGCGTCGCCGCCCAGGTCTTCGAAAGCGCCAGCAGTTCCTCTTCGCGCGCTTCCATATCGCCCGCCGGAACCGCGGCCAGCTTCGCCGTATTGTGAAACGCGTCTTCGAGAATCGCCAGGCCGCCCAGAATCTTGCCCGAACCAAGCACCTGCCGACCCACCGACCGAATCACCGCCTCCAAACCCGCGCGCCGCGCATGCATATGATAATTCTTCGCGCCCGCCCACTTGCCCAGCCCGATCGCCATCATCTTATACAGGCCGCTTTCAATCTTGCCGGCAAAATCGGTATGTTGCTTGATGCGCCCCACCAGAAAAATGCCCGCCGCGCCCGAAGCATTGCGATCCAGAAACACTTCGATGCCTTCCGGCGACCGCCCCAGCCCAATCACATCGAGCGAACTGCGAATCTCGCAGCCCATCGTCTCCGGCGTAATGTCGTAATGCGCCAGAACGTCGGTCTGCCCTTCAGCCGTGGCGGCGCCGTGACTGCCCATCGCGGGAAAAATGAACGGCACGCACTGGCGCGACTTCCAGAAATCCACCACCGCCCGCACAATCACGTCGATATTGCCGATCCCGCGGCTTCCCACGCCAATCGCGACGCTGGAACCAGGCGCCAGCCCGGCCCCAAAACCTGCCGCGCTCAGTTCGCGGAAAACCTCACCAGGAATGTCGGCCAGGCGCCTGTCGGGAAACTTCTGGCCAACCAGAATCATGCGAGAGAGTGTCACAGTGATGGATTATATCAATCTCTGCGCTGGCGCATTCGGCAGGTAATGCCTGAAATGTGCGGATTCCCCCGGCGCTACTGCGTCTGCCACTGTTCCGACAGCATTCGCGAATACTCTTCGGAGGCGTAGATCTTAAAATCGAAGCTGGCTCCGTCCATCGGCTGCCACGGTTTCATCTGCTGGAAGCAAATGTAAGCGTAGTCGGCAAAACGATGGTAGTGTTCGAGAAACATGGGCGAGAGCATATCGATCCCGGGCGGTTCCTCAAACAGGCAGCGGATGCCGATGGCTCGTGAGAAAACGGCGCGGCGGTCACTCACGCCCCAGTCTTCCAGTTTCTTGCGAACGGCCGCCGGCGGCGTATCCACGATGAGCGCCGAAAAGCACTGCGAATTGATCCGGATGCCAATATCGCCCGAGCGATCCATCTGATCCATGCACTGATCGATCCACCGGAAGATATCCTTACCGAGGAACAGCAGCATGCGGATTTCCTGATAGCGGCCGAGGATGACGCGCTGCTGAATATCGGCGTATTGCGGGTTCGAAAGGGACGCCTGCTGCAGGGCGATGGCAGCGCGCGAGCCTTCGAGTAACTGAGCGGTGCCATTATCGCCACCGAACGGATGAAGGATCAGCGGCGGCAGCGCGATCTGGTCGTTGCGGACGTTTGGGATCATCGACACTCTTTTTTACTCATCGGCAGAAAGGGCCGGAGTTTGAGCAGGATCTTGCCCGTTATTAGCGGCAGCTATTCGATAATACCTGATCGCTTCTGCCCTTGTCTCCCGCAAAAGTACCGGGTACTGGCCTGCGTGATCCGACGCAGCACCTGGAGCCATATCACCCAGTTCGGAATTTCAGACAGCGCTTGCCAGTGCAGATTCATTAGAAAACAGCGGGAATCTGCCTGGTTCCAAAATTGCCATTTCACGGGTTACCCAACGGTTGGCGCCTATCCCTAACCCGGCGTAGCCGGAACCAAACAGGGAATCGGTTAGGATGCGGGAGTGGGCGTCGAACTACGGACAGAACGGCACGCAACACAGATTGCGGGAGTATGGGGCTGCTACGGCCGGATGTTGATATTCGGGACTTACCGGGGATTTGCTGCGCAGGTGGAATGACGCCGTTCCTGTATACGCGGCCGATTCGGATTTTCG
>Ga0302140_10000448_pt1 | contig 51730 bp, 45 predicted proteins | sample I_Bog_E1_1_FD_202095 | JGI IMG/M metagenome (GOLD analysis project Ga0302140, IMG submission 202095) | Peat permafrost microbial communities from Stordalen Mire near Abisko, Sweden - I_Bog_E1_1 | ecosystem: Environmental > Terrestrial > Soil > Wetlands > Peat | place: Sweden: Abisko, Stordalen...
GAGTAGAAAAGCCGGTTATGTGTCTGGTCGACCTGGCCGAGCGTTACGGTGCCGTCTTGAGGATAGAGAATCTCCCGCGCCGGTTTCCCGGACCCTGAATAAACGCGCGTGGTTGTGAATCGGCCGTCCAGGTAATGCACGACGGTCGAGTCGTTGCAGTGGTCAAATCCGTAGATAACATCGCCTGTTTGTGGAACGATGTCGACCCACGCACTCGGTTCGGACCGATCTGGACAGATCGACACGATCCGTCCAAGCGGAGCGCCCAATGTTGTCACTGCTTCGATCCCAAACTTGCAGAAACGCGCGCGGAAACTCACTCCGCTGATGTCAACGATCTGATTCGGCCGCTGACTCAGAGGGTTCGAGTGGAGTAGAAAGCGGGTCCTCGGCTTGGACTCCAGGGATACGATCGTGTATCCGAGACGGGAGCCGTCTTCGGATCCCTGCAAGATGAGCCGGAGCGAAGGGTCATCTCCGCCGCAGAAGACCTCGTCGTCGGCACGTTGCTCCTGTCCAAAGATGTGGTGCCTCACAGAGCGGCGGGTTTGAAATCTACCCTCGATCTCGTCATGGACATAGTAGAAACCGGTGCCGTTGGCCTCGAAGACAAGTCCCCGGTAGAAACCGGAAGGGAGGCGGTCCAGAAGTACACATCTGAGATCAAGATCATAGATGCCGATTTCCTGAACATCTTCTCCACCTGTTCTGATGGCGAATACGAGATAGCGCCCATCCGGAGACACCTGCACAAGGGAGAGAGATGTGAAAGTGTTGCGGCCTAAAGCCTGTCCCGACAGCAGGAGCGTCTCGACGTCGGAACCATCAAGGTGGTAGATCGCTTTCTGTTCTTCTTCCGGCTTCCGTTTCAGATACAGCAGGCCGCCCCGATTGTCAGGAATGGGAAGATCCATGCTTTCGACTGTCAGCAATGCCCTCACGCGCAGTTCAATGGATGCGCGCAATTCACAATGCTTTCTCAAATACACCCTGTATGCGTCTTGCTCTGTGCGGATGAAAGAACGTGTTGCGGGGGAATTCTGGTCCTCGAGCCAGCGGAATGGATCCACTACCTCAACGCCATGCAGGAACTCGCGTACAGGCTTCGCCACTGACCGCGGTTGAAGCGGGTTCGAGTTCATGCGGCAACCTCCTTTCTCATTTCAAGCTCCCGCCTTGTCCGGCGCATCATGGACCGGATCAGAGGCCACACATACGTGGGATCGCGTTGCCGCGCGCACGCCTCCCAGGCAAAGACTGCGTATGAAAAAGCCGCAATCGCGGGCGCCAATTGGATGAAGTCCGCCAAGGTTTCCGGACTGGCATATTCGCGCCAAAAGCTGGCATAGGAGCGGCGGAGGGAGTTTCGTTCGAGAGAGAGTTCGGGACGGCAGCGTTCAAGGTCCGCCAGTAAATGTTCGGCGCACAGGAAGGGTTGGCCTATAAACGTTTCTGCCCAATCGAGAAATACCGGGCCATCCGGAGACATGATGATGTTTCCATGCCCAATGTCTCCGTGAATCAGAGTTTCGGGTATGCCCGAATTTGCTTGAGAGATGAGCGCGGCGTCAACGTCCTTTTGCAATCGTTCGAGTTCATCGCCAACCAGCGGCATCGCCTTTGTCGAGGTCTGCGCTTGCATGGCGCGCTCTACATCGGCAAAGAATGGTTTTGAGAGTAATCGAAGGCGAGCGCAAGTCCAGTCTTTCGCTCCGGCCGCACGGAGGGAAGCTTTGGTCTCTATAGAATCTCGTTGCATCATGGCCAGAGCCTTGAGCGTTTGCTCCCACGCTGTCTTGTCTCCCGATTGATTGAGCGGGACTCCTTCAACTCCTTCCGTAAGCCATCCATTCCATTCGGGAAACGTGGCGAGCATCCTGGGCAAATACTCGGGAAATCGCCGAGCCAACTCAACAGTCAGGGCGTACTCGCGCGTGTTCGGTTCTCCGACCGCCTTGAACCATGTTTTGCGCCCTCCAGTATCCGTCAGGGAAAGCAGGCAGAAGTCTATGCCCTGGTTCAACTGCCGGATGGCGGGCATGGTGCCCCCATCTCGATAGCTACCGGTTTTTGCAAGCAAATCGTGGATCCATCCAAGCCGTGCAAAATTTCCCAACCCGCTTGCCTGTCCCTTCATGATTGCGAGAACAATCGCGCGCTCCTCGCCGCTGAGTTCACCAGGTGCCATTTCGCCCAGTTCCACCAGTGAGAGCGATCGAGGTACAGATTTTCGCAGAGCAATGATTTCGTGTACGGCGCAATAGCTCTGGCGCTCTGCTCTTGGCAGGAATGCTAGTTGCATCGTGCGGAGGCCATATCTTTGTTCGATGGCGTCGTTGAGAGCTTCTGCGACTCGCGTATATGCCGCTATCGATTCGCGCGGAAGCAAGGGTCTCGGAGCGGCGGTGGTCGTCAGGATTCGCATAGAATGTGCGTCGATCATGACTAGGCGGCACTCGATGCGCTGTGGATTGTTAAGTGAATCCGTCATTTCGCTATCCTCGTGGCGCGCGGTTCGATTCGTCATTGAGGGAGGTGAAAAGGTGCTTGCTCTTTAAGTCGGCGACGAATTCATTGACGTCGGCCATTACGACGGTGATCTCCGCTCCTGATTCCTCGGCAAGTGCCTTTGCGATCTGGTCCAAGTCCTCACCCTTGAGAAGTCGTTCCCAGATGTAAGACCCGACCGGGTTCAAGCTGAAAAACTGATCTCGCTCGATATCGAGAATGACCGCGCCATCGTGGTCCACGATCGAGCGGAGATGAGATGGCGTGATGACCATGTTGTTTGCCTCCAGACGGACGAATGTGCTGCGTGCAAGAGCACGCAGTTTTCCTTGCCGCTCTGCCCGCTCCTATCGCGCGCGCAGACGGCTCATGTAAAGCAATTCAGATGGGTCGAGTGGATGGTTCTCAGACAGGCCGGGGGAGTTCGCCACTGGTGAGAATGGCGGCCGGTGTTCCTATGAGCGCAGGCACCAGGAATCCAACTGTGAGGCGAGTCTGACACTTCCCATTCCGAGATGCAACAGAAACCGATTCGCAGAAAGCGACAAAATAAAGGCGCTGGAATTTATTTCAGTTCCGAGTGAGGCCGCAATGAACGATCGGCATCTTCTCAGTCTCGCAATGGTCGCTCTTCTTTTCTGGCGATTCTCGCGCGTTCCTTTCTGCTCCATTCCTTTGGTGACTGGTGCATGTGCTTTTTGAAGAATCGGTTGAAGTCTTGCACGACGTTGTAACCAAGGAGCGCTGCGACCGCACTAATTTTGGCAGGTGGGAAAATGCTCAGCAGCCGCTTTGAATGAGCGAGCCGTGCTTCTACCTGGCACTCGGCCATAGTCATCCGGTATTCGTCGAAGAAGGCTCGCTCGAGCGTTCGCATTTCTGCGCCGAATTCTCGAGCGATGGTTGCAAGGCGAAGTTGCACGTTGCCGTGCGAGTCAAGGATGAAATGATGCGCGGCGCGTGCAGCACTCTCAAGAAGAGAGGCATTGAGGCCGTCTCCAGGCGAGGCTCTCATTGCTCGTATCTCTCGAATGACCTCAATCTCGATCGTCGATAGCTTGCCGGCGGGGAGGCTTGCCACAGCTGTTCCCTCCAGGCAGAGGGTCACTCAAGCGCAAATGAGCGCCGCGATATCAGTCCCGTTCAATCGCCAGGACGAGACGCCTGCCAATGTAAACAGAAAACTATGCTCTCCGCTGAAGGGCAATCGTTGACCCGGGTTTGTTGCTTGTACGAAACATTGGGCGGCAGGAGCTGATAAAGCCTGATTGTTTTCATGTGCCAGCATCACCGCGATCCAGTCGACTTCACGTTGCGCACGCGGAATTCTCGTATTGCCCTCCTACGCTGGACAAATGGGTCTGTGCGATGCTTCTTACGCGTCTGGCCTCTGCGCTGTATAAATGGCACATCTCGACTCGAATGCCCCAGCAAGGCGGTTCTGCCTCAGAAACACTTCGAGGTTCAGATGACTTGAATCGCCTGTCTTCGCAAATCTGCTATGCGGAGTTATTGGAAGCCCAGAGTTTCAATTCAGAGTTCTTCAGGGTGGCGTCACTTCCATGCGAGGAATCGCGGAGGCTGCTGTGCATGCCAGGAACGACTTCAGTTGGTTGTTGCTGCGTCTCGGGTCGATGCGCTGGCGAATTGTGCTTGGCTTGGCCTGCGTGTCTGTGGCAAGTCTTGTCGCCACCATTGATCCCTTGCTCATGCGCGCCTTGATCGACCGCGCGCTGCCTCAACGCGATCTCCAATGGGCGTTGGAACTGGCAGGTGGGATCGGGCTTTGCCTTATAGGCCGGTCCGCTCTCAGCGCGGCGGGATCGCTGGTCAATTTCTCGATTGCCCAGCAATGTGTGCGCGATCTTCGTGTTGCGCTCCTCGATCAAATCAACCGTCTTTCCGCCGACTATCACGAGCAGACGCCGACGGGCGAGAAGCTGACGCGGATCGAGCATGATGTGGACGAGATCGCGAATTTGGGCGCAGACACGGCCAATCAGAGCGTTCGGGCGATTCTGTTCTTTGCGCTCAATCTGGCAATAATGGCCAGATTGAATTTGCTTATGACGCTGATCGTTCTGCCTCTGATGCCGCTGTTCGCCATAGTCCAACGGCGCTTCAGCGTCCTATTGAAGATCAGGGCCGAGGATGCTCGTAGCAGTGTGGGCCTGGCCACCAGCATATTGACAGAGCATCTTGCGGCTGTCCCGCAAATCCAGTTTCTTGGCGCTGAAGAGGCCAGCGCGCAACGGTCTGTCGCCGCGTGGGACGGGATGCTGCGGACTCAGAAGATTCAACGGCAAACGCAAATTGCGTTCAGCCTGTCAATGGGCGCTATCCTGGCCGCCTCGATCTTTGTCGTTCTCGCGTTCGGAAGCGCAAAAGTTCTGGCTGGAGCTTTGACCATCGGCGGGTTGGTGGCTTTCTATACCTATGGAACTCGCGTCTTCGAGCCAATCAGCTCGGCCATGGACCTATTTGCGCGGGTCCAATCTGTCGGTGCCAGCATTCGCCGGGTACGCGAACTTCTTGATCTTGAACCGACCGTGCGGGATTTGGGGAAACAGCCTTTGGAATCCAGTCGGTTGAAGAGTGGTTTCAAAATCGAAGACGTATCCTTCTCCTATGGCCGCAAGGTCGCATTGAGCAACATCGCTCTTCAGATACACGACGGAGAATGTATTGCGATCGTCGGAGCGAGCGGATCAGGTAAGAGCACCCTGGCGCGGCTCCTAGTACGTGCCGCCGATCCCGACAGTGGACGTATATTGCTCGAAGAACACCCTCTCACCGATTACTCGTTGGCGTCTTTGCGTAGCACGGTCTGCTATGTGCCTCAGCAACCCGTACTGTTTCAGGGAAGCATCCGAGAGAATCTGCTCTACGCAAAGCCCCAAGCGGAGATCGAGCAGATGCACCGAGCGATCCGGGCAGTACAACTGGAGTCCGTTCTCGACAAACTTCCGCAAGGCCTCGATGCTCCCCTCGGCCCGGGAGCGGTCGGCCTCTCCGGAGGGGAGCGCCAAAGGCTGGCCCTAGCCCGGTCGCTCTTGAGAGAATCGGGAGCGCTCGTTCTCGACGAAGCGACCTCGGCTCTCGATGTTCCGACCGAGCTCGAAGTGCTTGAATCCATCGCGAATTTCCGAACACATCGAATAATCATCGTGATTTCGCATCGCCTCAGGTCGCTCGCGTGGGTAGACCGCTTCGTTCTTCTCGATCGCGGCCGAATTGCCGCGGAAGGCACCCATTCTGTGCTGTACGCGCAGTCCGCACTTTACCGTTCCCTTTTCGACGCGTCGGTTCCGGACAGGAGCATGTCTCTCAATTCGGAGGTTCAAGACCAGGTGAAAAACGGTGGTCCTTTGGAACGCCATCCAGATGCGCGTTAGAAATTGATCGTTATCCAATCTGCTGAGCCAACTAGGCCGTGATTTGCCGATCAAACCCGAACTGGCCGGCGCATCTCTAAGCTCATCGTAAAGTGGAACGAGAGACCGCTAGGATCAAAACAAGGCCTTCAATGACTCATTGGTACCGACTGCCCAGCCAGGTTTCTGTAGCAAAACTTCTTTTCAACCGGAAGCAGCAATTCATCGTCGACCGTGGATTGCCGCCTGAACTAAAGAGGAGTCTTCCCGTGGACGCTCGATTTCTTGACGATATTCCTGAAGCCGATTCGCCATCGCGCGAAGAGGTGATCGAACTCTGCCGAGAAAAACACGGGATTCTCGTGACGTGCGACGAGGATTACACATCCCCATTGAGAATCGATGCGAGAGGCGCATGGGGCGTCATTCTTCTGCCGAGCGACGTCGAATCTCAGATTCGACATTGGCGCAGAATGGCTTCGGGAGATCTGACATTTCTCCCGACAAATGAAACCATGGATCTTGTCGAATATGCTAGGCGCAATAGAATGCTCCTCGACATTCGAAATGATCCGCCCATTCTGACCTTCCATTCTCAGTGTCGCTGGATAAGCCGTGACTCTAAGAGTCGTTAAGCATCTTACATGGACTTGGGATATGCAGCGATAGCGGTCAATTAAGCCATTGCAGCAATGCGACGCCTCAAGGACCCGCTCGACACTTGCGCAGATTTTGGCGTACAGCTTTTAGAAGAGCTTCGTTTTGAAACTCAGTTCGCACCGCCACGCGTAGATGTCCGTCGCCAAGGCCTTCGTAGTTGCGGCAATTGCGGAGAACTATGTGATGGTCGACAATCATGCGCTGCCAAAATAGATCGCTGTTGATGCCGCTCGGCAAGCGAAAGAGAAGGAAGTTGGCGGCTGAGTTGTAGCTTTGTATCTCGAGCTGATTGAGTCTTGATTGCATCAACCCTCTTCGCTCCCGGTTAACAAGTCTGCTGCGATCTGCATACGCCCCGTCTGCAAGAGCCGCGATTACCGCCTGTGCCGCCAGCGTAGTCACTGGCCAAGGCGGTAGTTCTGACGCGACCAACTTGTTCAGCTGTGAGGAAGCAACTGCGTAGGCGATCCGCAGACCCGGAATGCCATGAAACTTGGTGACCGAGCGGAAGACGATCAGATTCGGGAATCGCTCAACATACGGTCCGAGCGATTCGGAAGGTACGTAGTCGATGAACGCTTCGTCCAGCAGAACTACGATGTTTTTGTCGGCTGCCCTCGCAACAAGTTGCAGCAGAATTTGCGAACTGCACAGAACGCCAGACGGGTTCTGGGGATTAGCAAGGAGGATCGCATCGTGACCGCCGGCGAGCATGGCTTCAATGTCATAGCCGAAATTCGAGGCCGGCGCCAGGAGGTGAGGTGTGATCTTGACCTGGGCGCGAGTGAGTGCAGTCCGATATTCGACGAACGCGGGGACCGGCATGAGGCAGTGGCTAGTCTTCAGAGCGCGGAGGGCTGCATCGAGAATCGGCACAAATCCGTTCGCAACAACGATGCTGTTTGGGCTAACGCCCGCGTAGCACGCTAAGGCCCCTCTTATGTCGGTTTGCTCGATGTCGGGATAGGATGCCAGTGAAGCAGGGTCTTCGAGGCTCGCCTGCAAAGTCGGAATTACCGCGGGGGGAGGGCCTTCGGGATTGATGTTGGCACTGAAGTCGAGAAGCTGGGACACGGGGATGCCGAACCGTTCTGCGATCTGGCAAAGTTGGCCCCCATGAGTTGGAAGCTTTTCGATCATCGTGAAGTCGACCTCGAGGAGCGCCGCCCGGCGCATGCGCTGAAAAGGATTCCGCCAGCGAGACCGAGAAGCGCAATGAGGGAAACAACCCGGATAGCTTTTTTCGCCTGCTCAAGGGATGGCGGCGGGAATTCACGGCCCATCTCCGGCGACGGAACGACCTCACCGTCATACACGTTGTCGCCTCCCAGTCGGGTATGGAGCGCGCCCGCCATGGCGCTCTCAGGCTGACCCGCATTCGGACTCTTGTGCTTTCCTCCGTCACGTTGCCAGATTTGCCAGGCGGACTGAGGTGAAGCTTCATCGATGAGGCGTGAGGCCGTGACGATGCCGAGCGCTGTTAATCGTGCCGGAATGAAGTTGGCGACGTCGTCAAGGCGTGCGGCTGCTTTGCCGAAGTAGAAGTAGCGAGTATCCGCGTGGCCGATCATGGAGTCAAGTGTGTTGACGGCCTTGTAAGCCATGGCAAGAGGAACACCGCCGAGCGCCAGATAGAAAAGCGGAGCGATGATGCCGTCCGAGGCGCTTTCGGCGAGAGTCTCGATAACTGCGCGGTTGATTTCGTTGGTGTCAAGGTGCTCCGTATCTCTTCCAACGATGCGCGCCAAACGCATCCGGGCGAGCGCCAAATCGCCTGCTTCGAGCGCATCTGTAACACTTGTTGCTTCTCTGTCAAGGCTCCGGGCGGCCAGGCAGGTGCAGCCCAGGAGCAGCTCTACAGTGTCGCCGAGGGCGCGAGATTTGCGGTTGGCCGTGCGTATGGCTTCTCGGGAGAGGTAGTAGCTGGATGCGACTACAGCGAGAGTCAGGGCTGCGCCCGTGATGAGTTCCGTGCGGTCGCTTTGGCCCTCATGACGCATCGCGGACTCTCCCCGACTGATGGCGAACCCTATCAGGCGGACAGGATGCGGAATCCATTCCGGATCGCCAAGAATTTGGTCCACCAGCCAAGCTGCGGGCAGCAGAAATGTTCGTTTCAACGGCTTTGCTCCAGGATTTCAGGGTGTGATTCAGACGGAGAAGGAAGGCCCACCCAACTCAGGATCTGCGGGATGTCCAGAGCTTTCCGAACGGCGTTCGCGAGCCGGTCGAGCGAATCTTCGCGTCTCTGTTTCCAATTGTCGAAAGACGATGCCGGTGCCAAATGAAGAAAGCCACGCGCGGCTGCAATGAAAGTGTGCCGAAAGGGATCTTCATCGAAGATGCCGTGCAAATATGTACCAAAGATTCTGGAGTCGGCTGAGATGCAACCGTCGGCTTTTCCATCGGCGAGCACGCAGAATGCCTGAGCGTCGGCCTCGTAGGTGGTCTCGCCAATGTGAATCTCATAGCCGCTGACGCCGATTGATCGTACTGGTTGACCAAAAAGGCTCCCTGTGCGGAGGCAGCCGGACATCTGCCTTGTCGTTTTCTCTGAACTCATTCGGGTGAGAAGAGGAAGCAGCCCTAGTCCCGACGCCGCCTCAGAATGTTCCATGTCGTCGGGATCGATGATTGTTTGGCCCAGCATCTGCATTCCCCCGCAGATTCCAACGAGAAGACCTTTAGCGGCGCGCGCGCAAATGCCAGTGTCGAGTTTTTGCCGCCGCATCCACAGAAGATCATCCACTGTCTGTTTGCTTCCAGGAAGAATGACTACATCGGCGCCAGCCAATTCCGTCGCGTTGCGACAGAAGCGGAGCGAGACCGAAGCTTCGCCGCGAAGAGCGTCAAAGTCGGTGAAATTGGAAAGCGACGGGAAGGCGATTACCGCAATGCGCAGAGGTCGATTCTTATCCGTTTCGCCGCCTTCGTTCGCAGCGGGCCACGGTCCATCGCTGGTTTGATTGTTCCCGGGTAGGCCGAGGCTGTCTTCTTCATCCAACGTAAGGTCAGGTAAATAGGGAATTACGCCGAGGCAGGGCCTTTGAAGGCGATCTTCGATCATTCTGATCCCCGGTTCGAGGAGAGATACGTCGCCGCGAAACTTATTGATGACGAAACCGCGAATGCGCTCTTGCTCAGCCGGATCAAGTAGCTCGACTGTGCCGAAGAGCGAAGCGAAGACACCGCCTCGATCGATGTCGCCAACAAGTATGCAGGCTGCGTCGGCCATATCTGCCATGCGCATATTAACGATGTCGTGTTGCTTCAGGTTGATCTCCGCGGGGGAGCCTGCTCCTTCAAGGACAATCACTTCGTATTGAGAGGCAAGAGTCTGGTAGCTCTCACGGACCATGGGCATCAGCTCTTCGACGCGGCGTTGATGATAGTCAGAGGCGCTGAGTCTTCCCCAGATTTTGCCGCGCACGATCACCTGCGAAGACATGTCACCTGCGGGCTTCAGCAGAATTGGGTTCATGTGGACCGAGGCCGGGATGCGGGCGGCTTCGGCTTGCAGGGCCTGGGCCCGGCCGATTTCCAAACCCTCGACGGTCGCAGCGGAATTGAGAGACATGTTCTGCGATTTGAACGGCGCGACGTGGTAACCCGCATCGGCGATGATTCTGCAGAGCGCAGCGGTGACTAGGGACTTGCCAACATGCGAGCTGGTGCCTAGCACCATAATGGCCCGGGCTCTCACGACTTCGGCTCCTCAGGAAACCCGTCATAGAAGACAACTTCTTCAAGAGAGACGCGCTTCTCCCATCCGTGCCTTTCGAGTTCCGGTTCAGATGCAAATTGAGAAACGTATCCGAGGCAGAGGTAGGCAACAGGAATGATGTGTTCGGGAATGTTAAGCACGCTGCGAAGCCTGCAAGGATCGAGAATGCTGACCCAACCCACGCCAACGCCCTCCGTGCGGGCCGCCAGCCAGAGGTTCTGAATGGCGCAGACCGTGGAATATACAGCGGTCTCCGGCATGGTGTGACGGCCAAGTTTGTGACCGCGAGAGCTTGTCGGGTCGCAAACGACGCAGAGGTTCTGCGGTGCCTCAAGGATGCCCTCCAGCTTTAAAGTCGCATACTTCTCTCGCTGGTCCCCAGTGTATGTCGCCATTGCTTCGGCATTGGCATCCCGGAAGATGCTGTGGATGGTAGTTCGCACCGCGAGGTCCCGAACAACAATAAAGCGAGACGGCTGCATGAGACCGACCGACGGAGCGCTGTGCGCCGCAGCCAGAAGACGGTGTAACAGGTCGTCTGGAAGCGGTTCATCGAGAAACCCGCTCCGAACATCGCGTCGGGTCGCAATGGCGCGATAGACGGCGTCTCGTTCCTGCTCGCAATACGTGGAATACTCTTTCATTACCAGGCTCTTGACCATTTGGGTCCTGTCTTATCTTCGCCGCGAAGACGGGCATCGACACCTGCGTTGAACTCGATAAGGCGGCCAAAGATCCAAAGTACATCGGAGAGCCGGTTGAGATATGCGAGAACCTCTGGCTTCACAACGCCACCGCTCTCCACAAATCGCACAGCATTGCGTTCCGCGCGCCGGCAGACGGTGCGAGCAATCTCGTAGGCTGCCGACTCAGTGTGAGCGCCTGCAATCGACCAATCGGAGAGGATGCCCTCAGTGGCTTCGATCTTGTGGACCAGTCCAGTAAGAGAGTCGACGTCTTCAGTCGAAATAACAGGTGGCTGCTTTTTGCTTTCGGGCGGAGTTGCCAGTGCTGAGCCGAGGCGGAAGAGCGTGCGCTGAATGGATTCCGTCCACGCGGCGATCTCTTGATTCTTGCAGATACTGCGTGCAAAGCCAAGGAACGTGTTCAACTCGTCGACCGATCCATAGGACTCGACGCGCAGGTCAGCTTTTGAAACCCGAATACCGCCGGCGAGGCCTGTCTGACCAGTGTCGCCTCGTTTGGTTGAGATACTCATGTATTCCCTCCTAGGGTGTTTGGGGCGCGAGCGACTCCTCAATCCTGACACTGATTGTCTTGATGAGAAGAGGCCGGTTGTATTCGAGGACGAGCGCATCGTCGAGGAAATCGATGACACGCGGCGGCGTGGATGAGAGAAGTGTTTCTTCGCTGAAGAACCAAGGCTGGGTAGCGCCAAGCTCTTCAAGTGTTCCGGCATAGACAATCACGGCTGGGATACGGAAGATGTTGGCCCGGAGAAGATCGTAGGCGCGGTGATAGCCGTCGCGAAGGAACCATCTGTCGCGATATTGAGCTACCTCGCAAAACGGACTGCCCGCATGAACTTGGACAGGAGACGACAGATCCTCAAACAAACGAAGGCTCAGGTTAGGATTGCAGGATCGGAGAACGATCGTATTCGTGTCCGGGTTCCGAATCATCTCGTATTCTGGTGGTCTCGAGAGGCCGAAGGAAACTGCTGTAAGAGCTTGCCAATCGTCAACGTTTGGTGTCGGTAATGTAGGCCGCGATGGGTTGGTCGCAATTCGGCGTTGAAATGCGATAAGCCTGCGAAGGTCGACAACACCCAGTGACCAGGTGAGCCCCGTCATTTCTGCCAGAAGGTCCGATCTCGATGCGTGCTGCGCGAGCAAGTCCTGAACGGCCGCCGTCTCAACTTCGAGCAAGGCGCTCGAAGGCTCGAACCGCGCACGCTGGGCCACCAACCGTTGAGCGCGATCTTGCTTGCCGCGATCATAGGTCGTGGGACGGTATTCATCCTCGTCGAGCGGCCATCCAGCCATCTCTCGTATGTGGACACTGTTCTCCATTACTGCGCCACCACATCCGGATATTTGAAAAAACTGCAATAAGTCTTGGTCAGTTCCCAGGCTTCATTCTCCGCGAGACCGCAGATCGCCTGTAGAAAAACTCGCATCACTCCACCGTGAGTCACAACGGCTACTTGTTCCCAATGTGGATCTTTGAATATCTCGGTGACCTCGGCAATCACTCTCGCCTGGAAGTCGGCGAATGCTTCTCCCCCCGGTGCCGGCAGGCTGGGAAAAGACTCGGACCATCTGCGAGCGTAGGATTCATCGAGTTCTTGAATTTGCTGCCATGTGAGGCCTTCCCAACCGCCGAAGTTGATCTCGCGAAGCTTGGGTCGTTCAATGCAGGGCACTCCCAGGGAATTGGACATTGTCCGCGCAGTGGACGCCGCCCTATCGAGGTCGCTCGTGAATATGCACTCAATTCCCTCACCGTTGAGTTCACGGATAAGTTGCTGAATCTGCTCCCGACCGCGCGCATTGATGGGCGGGTCCGAGTGGCCGCAAAATGTTCTGGCCAAATCGGTCTCTGCGTGGCGAATGAAGAAGACACCGTTCATACGATCCACGCTCCGCATAAATAAACAGCAACTTCAGCGATCTGGTTGGCTGCTCCGAAACAGTCTCCGGTGACACCGCCAATTCGTTTCTGAAAATAGAGGCCGCTGGCGAGCGCAACAACGATGGCGGCTCCTATGGCAAAGGCGGCTCTTGCGCGCAAGAGCGCTATCACGACCGCAAAACTGAAGATCGTGCCAGCAATTAGGGTGCCGAGAGAAGTGATTCGGGCAATGCGAGCTCCTTGACCATCCACCCCGTCTTCGGTCTGGGTCCGGGCGGATGGGAGGTAGAAGCTGAGAGGCAACGTCGTCCACTGGCCCAGCACGCGCGTCGCGATGAGGTATTGCGGAACCAGCGCGAGCGGTAGTGAGGAAAGCAATAAAATGCGGCTCACCAAGCTCAATGTGAGCGCCGCCGTCCCATAGCTTCCGATTCGGCTGTCTCGCATGATCGCCAGGACTTTTTCCCGATTCCAGCCTCCGCCAAAACCGTCTGCGGCATCGGCAAGGCCATCCTCGTGAATCAATCCCGTGATCAGCAAAAGGAACATCAGAACTAGAAACGCTGCAACAGTTCTTGGTAAATGAGGAGCCAGCAGGAGATGCAGGAGCGCGGCGCCAGCGCCTACAAGAAGTCCTACAACAGGAAAGAATTTGACAGCGCGTGCGAGTGAATCCGGGCCGTACGTCGGCGTTGGGACCGGAACACGCGTGAGAAATTGGACCGCCGCCAGGAAGTCGGACCCAAAGCCTCGAAGGGCGGAGAACAAGCTCATTCCGAGGCCTCACTCACTCCCGCTGAGGTGAAGGTAGCCATCTGGCTATAGAGGCGGATCGCAGACTCCACGATGGACATGGCGAGGACAGCGCCTGTGCCTTCGCCGAGTCGCATATCGAGGGCAAGAACAGGATTTAAGGTGAGGTATTTGAGTAGAAGCGCGTGGCCCGGTTCTTGCGATCGATGGCCGGCGATCAGGTAGCCCAGCGTATTCGGTTCGATTGCGACGGCCAGGGCCGCGGCTGCGGTCGAGATGAAGCCATCTACCACGACCGCGAGCTTTTGGCTTGAGGCCGCGAGCACCACCCCAGTCATGGCGGCGATCTCGAACCCGCCGACGCAGCGAAGAATTTCAAGGGGCGATAACGGCCGAGAGTGCCCGTGAAAGTGCTTGGCCAGGACGTTCCCGACCAAGCGAATCTTGCGCTCATGAGCCGCGGAATCGAGACCAGTGCCACGGCCAGTTGCTTGGTCCGGTGCGATGCCAGTGAGAGCACAGGTGATTGCGCTTGCCGAGGTGGTATTGCCGATGCCCATCTCGCCGATTGCCACAAGGGTTTGGCCAGCAGCCGCAGCCTCTGATGCGAGCTGCGCTCCCACAAAGAGCGCATGCGCCATTTCCTCATTGGTCATTGCCGCTTCTTGGAGCATGTTGCGCGTGCCGTTCGCGACCTTGTGATGATGCAGACCAGCCACTCCCTGGAAATCCGCGTCTACTCCCACGTCTACGACATGAAGATCAACAGCGTGAAGGCGTGCGAGCACGTTGATTGCTGCTCCGTGGGCGAGGAAGTTGAGAACCATCTGGTGGGTCACTTCACGTGGATATGCGCTTACACCCTCGGCCGTAATACCGTGATCCGCCGCAAAGACGTATACGGACTTGCCAATCGGGCCTGAAGGTATCGCGAGCTTGTCTTCGCGAATCGCAACAACCTGGGCGGCGATGTCTTCAAGGCGGCCAAGACTGCCGAGTGGTTTTGTCAAGGTATCGAGGCGCGCGCGTGCCTTGGAACGCCATGCTTCGCTCGGCGGTGTGATGCCGTGCGTCAACTGCTCGATCGTATCTGCGATATTTGAAGTCATTGAAGTCCCTGGCTTGAGTTGATTGCGGTAGCTTCCATCAGTAGTGGGTGTCTTCCGAGCGAACAGTTGAAGGCGTTCGCGATCCGCTCGGGAGTCAGGACATCCTTAGGAGTGCCGCTGGTGAGTGAATGATCGGGTCCCATGAGATGCACAAACGAGAAGTTGTGATGGACAAGGTGAATGTCATGGATGGAGGCAAGGATGGTGATGCCTTCATCGCGCAGAAAGTGAAGCAGGTCAATCAACTCAACCTGCCGTCCGATATCGAGATTCTGTGTCGGCTCATCTAGCAGAAGGAGCCTCGGTTCCTGAGCCAGGCCCAACGCGATCTTGACTCGTTGGCGCTCGCCGCCACTCAGTTCGTTGAAGATGCGGGAGCGTAAACCGGAAACATCGGCGAGGCTGAGAGCGCGATCAACAGCTCGGCGATCCTCGTGCAACATGCCCCTTAGTAAGCCAAGATAGGGGCTTCGACCTTGCTCCACGATCTGTTCGACGGTGAAGTCGAAAGAGATGTCAAGCTGCTGAGGTACCAAAGCTACGAGCTGAGATCTTTGCTTCAAGGACATGGTAGTCGGAGATTGTCCCTGGAGTTCGACTCGTCCAGAAGTGGGTTTGAGAGTACCGGCGGCAAGGCGCAGCAAAGTCGTCTTCCCAACCCCATTGGGGCCAACGAAGGCGGTGCAGTTGCCTTCTTGCAGTGTGAGGCTTACTCGTTCAAATACCGGGCGCTCCGGGTAGCGGAAACCGACGTTCGTCATGTCCAGGATGGGAGTCATAGTGTGTACTCCCGTTTGTTTTTGCGAAGCAGGTATAGGAAGAATGGACCACCGATAAAGGCCATGAGAATTCCCACGGGAAGTTCCGTGGGCGCGAAAAGAGTCCGGGCGACAGTGTCTGTGATGACGAGGAAGATTGCGCCGGCAAGAGCGGTGACAGGAAGGAGACGAACGTGATCGGGACCAAGCAGTAGACGGGCGACGTGGGGAACAATAAGCCCTGCGAAGCTGATGAGGCCGCCTAGAGATACAGCGATGGCGGTGAGAAGGGAGCCAACAAGAATAATGAGAATGCGGGTTGTTTCTACGCGGACGCCGAGTTGATGCGCATACTCGTCGCCAAGCGCGAGGGTATTGAGACGGCGCATGAGTGGATAAGCAGAGAGGGAGCCCACCGCCAGCAGGACAAAGGCAACGGCGAGCTGTTTCCACTCTGGGACTGAGATGACTCCATGCAGCCACGCGGCAACAATCCTATGGCCAACCTCTGGATTAGGATCGAAAATCTCGAAGATGTAAGTTGAGTTGCTCAGCATTGTGCCGACGGCGAATCCCGCGAGCAGCAAGGTCACGCTGTTTGTACGACCACGCGCACGCGCCAGATAATAGACCGCCGCCATGGTAAGGACTGAGCCAAGGAAGGCAAGCAAAGCGGCTGCACTGTATCCGAATATGGACCACTCCGCGAGGAAAACAATACCAACGCAGGCTCCCACAGCCGCTCCCCCGGACGCTCCGATTATGTATGGGTCAGCCATGGGATTGCGGAACAGGCCTTGGAACATCAATCCCGCGATCGCCAGCGCCGCTCCTACAAGAGCTGAGGCAAAGACGCGGGGAAGCCGAATAGACAGCAGAATAGATCGCTGCGTCTCGGAGAGAGGGTTATGTCTAAGGATTGCGGCGGCAATTACGCCTACCGGTACATGAATCGCTCCGATTGAAACAGAGATCAGGATAGTTATCAGTAATGCGACAAACAACAGGCCGACTATTAAGGACAGACCGGGCTTTCCGCCATTTTCACGCGAGGAGGGACTCTGTTCACGCGCACTGCCTCCAGGCCTCCGCTCGGTGGATGCGGCGGCCTGGTGAACGACGGCAATTCCTTTTACTTCAGCTTCCACGATTCTCCACCGAGGCTTAGCTTGATGCCAGACCGGAACGTAAATGGTAAGGATGGATAGCCAAATGCTTCGCTGTAGTGCTCACTCAGTAAGTTCTGGAAACTGCTTTCGAATGAAACGAACCGGCTCGCTTGATAGCTAGCGGTGAAGTCCAGCCGCTGATACGCGGCGTCCAGATTGCGGTTGGGTAACAAGAGCGAATTGCCGTAATTGGCGTCGGAGTCCTCAAGAAAGTCGCTGTCGTCTCGACGGGAGACCAGTGTGCCACTGAGCGAGGCGAAGAGCTTTGCGTGGCTATAGCCTGTTTGGAAATATCCGGTGTGCGGTGCAATGCGGAAAGGCCGCGCACCGACCAGAGGGGAGTAGGCCCCGATCGGGATTGCAGGAAAGTCCGGATTGTCACTCGGACCAATGGCGGAGCTCGAAAACGACTGCTGAATTCGCGCATCCACATAGGTATAACCGGCGCGAACAAACCAGACTCGCATCAGCTTTGATTCGATTTCAGCCTCGACTCCTTGCGCGCTATAGGCCTTCGAATTCACTTCTGCCCCGTAAGGCCAGTATGCCAAGGCGGTGGCAACGCTGATGTCGGGATCGACGAGCGGCAACTCCTGCGGCGCGACGTATTCGACGCCATGCGTGAACTCGTTGTGAAACAGCGATAGGCTTATGCGGCTGCGGCCATTAAAAAGAAATTGATCGATCCCCCCATCGTAGGATCTCGATTCTTCAGGGCCGATAGGAGCGATGTGATCTTGCGCGATGGTCTGGATCCCGCCGGGCTGGGTTTCAAGAGTCGTATAGAGTGACTCCAGTTGGTCGGCGAGCGCCGGCTCTTTGATTCCTTTCCCGAAACTTGCTCGCAGCTTAGTACCGCCCGCCACCTTCCAGGCAAGCGAGGCGCGCGGAGTGCCGGCGAATCCGAAGAGGCCGTTGTCTTCAAGTCCTCCGCCAAGGGTATAGAACAAGCGATTCTTTATATCGCCCTGAATCTCGAAGGTGTAACTGTAGTTGCCGCGCTCAATCGAATTGCCTGGGCCCGGAGCGACCGAATACCCACGCTCATTTTCGTAACGAAACGCAACCAGTCCGAGGATTTGCGGATTGAACCGATAATCCGATTGGGCATAGACGAAGTCCTTATCCGTCGAGGTTGGGTAAGTGTACGGACAAGCCGGCAAGTAGTCGGAGTTCGACGCGCAGCTGTTGTACTCCACCGCTTGACCGCTGACGGTATACCCGTTAGCCCCTTGAATCCTGACCGGGGCTCCGAGAGAATAGCCGGACTCTACAGTTCCAGCGGCGGCAAACTGCGAGTAGTTTGAGCGCAGCCTTACTCCTCCGTAGCGAATCAGATTGTTCCACTTGGGGGTGGTCGCATCTTCCCAAGTCACGCCAAAGTAGGCGTCTTCATTGGCTTGTTCGGCTTCGGTTGGAATTCCATAAAGCTGGAGCGCTCCCGGTGTTCGGGATGCGACCTGGTCGTGATGGACCGTCGCACGCAGGCTGGATGTTGGAGTAAGTGCCCAACCGAAGTTTCCCGTGAATGTGCCGTTGTGATATTTACTATCAGGGACTGAGTTATCCGAGGCAAACCGTGCATAGTCGGTAAAGTAATCAAACCTTTTCAACTGCCCGCTGATTGAGCCTTCCTGACGATAAGTAGCGAAATTGCCTCCATCGACCAGGTAAGTGATTAAAGGGTGCACAGTGCTTCCCCTTGGAGTGGTAAGACTGACAACACTGGCCAGGGCATCGGAACCGTAAAGGGCGCTGTTGGGGCCGCGAAGAACTTCCACCTGAGAGATTGCAGCGCTGGTTAGATTGGCAAACTCCACGTTCCCTCCGATGTCGTTCATCGGAATCCCGTCAATCACCACCTTATTCGCGTCGCTGCCGCCGCCGCGGACATATAAGCCGGTGGTTCCTCCCGCCTGGCCGGTCTGTGTAGCCTGCACTCCTGACACATAGCGCAGTCCCTCCTGTATGTCGCGAGTTCCCTGATAATCCGAGGAATCGGACACAGTCACGGTTGCGCCCAACTGGGCTTGCGGGGTAGGAGAACCCGTCGATGTAACCGTTATCCTCTCCGAGAGAGACGCGATCTGAAGGACGATGTTCAGAGTCAACTCCCGGTCATTGCTTGTGGAATCGATGGCTTTGTCCAAGGTGTCGAATCCTGGAACCGAAACCCTGAGCCGTGAACCGGGTATCAGACTCCGCGGAATGCGATACTGGCCCGTCACATTGGTGGCAACGGTTGCTACCGGAGCCCCGTTTTCGAGCAGTTCGACTTGAGCGTTAGCGATCATTGCGCCGGAAGGATCGGAAACATTCCCGCGGATGGTAGTGGTCTGGGCGGCAAGAGAGGTGGCGGCGATGGCGAAGATGAAACTGGCAGAAAATTGCAATAGGCGTATGCGTGAAAATCGAAACATGGCTATCCCCTCGGAAGTATTCAGCCGGGCCGGTCTCCTGACTCGCGCTTCATCGAATCCATGCTGCCTTCCCAGAGTGAAACTCCAGTGGCGTTGGCGTCCTCGCACGGCTCTCGGCGCTTACAGTTACGGGGTAGTGGCGGATTCACGCCGCGCTTCTCGACACCCTGCTGGTTGATGGATGGAATGAACTGACGTCGATCAATCAGCTCAGGGATGAAATTGTTTAGCGAGATCCTCCAGGGCGTCGATGGCAACGGGGCTGGGCAGATTGATCCGGTCGTCCACGTAATAAACCCGGCTGTTCTTTACCGCAGGCATATTCGCCCAGCCCGGCCGCGCTCGTATCGTCTCCAGCGACATCCTCGAATTTCGAAATAGCAGCAATGCATCCGGCGACCTTGCCAACACCGCTTCAAGGCTCAGTTGCGGCCACTCCTGCTCGATGTCGTCGGTAACCGATCGCCCGCCGGCGATTTCTATCAATTCAGTGATGAAGGCGTGTTTTCCAATCGTGATAATCGGGTCATACCCTACGGGCATCAGGATGCTCACCACCGGCTTGCCCGCAACCCGGCGCCGAACAGCGGCCTCGCGTTCGCGGAGACTGCCGACCAACGCTGTTGCGGAATCTTCCCGGTTGAGCGCACGTCCCAGGCTTAAAACGGACTTATAGATTCCATCCACCCCATGCGTCGAGACCATGAACACCATAATGCCGAGCCGTTCCAGTTGCTGAAGCGTCTCGGCACGACTCATCTCCGTTGTACCCAGCACTAGGTCTGGATGGAGTGAGACGATCATCTCCATCGAAGGCGCCAGAATTGATCCCACACTGGGCTTGCTTTTCGCCTCTGCCGGATATTTTGTATAGTCAGTCACGGCAATTACATCCGCGCCCGCTCCAAGCGCATACACATCGTCCACAACACTCGGCATCAGGCAAATCAGCCGGTGAGGATGGTCGGGAACCTGGACGACGCGTCCAAGCTCGTCGGTAACTGTCCGAGCGCCAAAAGCGGGCAGCGCGATCATCAGAGCGAGCCATGCAAAGAGCCGCTTCATGGCTGGCCTCCCGACTTAACGGCAATGACCGAGCCTTTAAGAGCAAGCGGCAGTCCGGCCATCATGAAAAGCACGGTATCGGCGACTGCGGCGATGCGTTGATTGATCTCACCCACGAGATCGCGAAAACGGCGGCCAAGCACATAGGCAGGAACTACGCCGCTGCCGACCTCATTCGAGACCAGGATCACGGTGCATGGAGCCGACTGCAATGCGGCGCACAGTTCGTCAATCTGAGATTGGGCAAGTGCCAGATCTTCGCCATGTGCTTCAAGAAGATTGGACGCGAACAGAGTCAGGCAATCGATCAGGAGCACGTCACAGTCAGTTCCTGCCGATCTAACAATATGGGCCAGGTTGAGCGGCTCCTCGATCGTTTTCCAGTGCGAAGGACGCTCAGCGCGATGACGCTCGATTTTCTTGAGCATCTCCTCATCGTCACGGCGCTCGGCCGTGGCGACGAATGTTACTCGGTCGGCACGTTGGGCCAACTGCTGTGCGCAGCGGCTCTTGCCGCTTCGAACACCGCCGAGGATGAGGACGACCCGTTCGCCTTCGATTTGCTGCATGCTACGCTCCTAGCTTGCGCGCGCGTACGTGCGCCGGAAGCTGAGCGGGAACCATTGATAGGCGGCAGCCACGCTCTCCCAGAAAGGGACAGCGCGATATGCTCTCCAACCCTCCCAGCGAGGTTGGATCAAGCCCGTATCGTATCTGGCCGGTCTCCTGACTTGCGCTTCGTTGAACTTGGACAGCCTTCCCAGGACTCTCGCCCCAGTGGCTTCATGTCGATTGCCAAGCTCTCAACGCTTACAGTTACGGGGTAGTGACGGAGTCGCACCGTCTTCCCGAACACCAGATATTAGGAGTATATCCCCGGTAGGCCATTGCTTCTTTAGCTAGAACAGTGGAAAGTGTGGTCCGTCGCGTATTCATTGAGGCTAAACGTCTCGACAAATCCGCCGCTTAGTGCGGGTCAAGTTTGTGGGAAAGACTCCGCACATCTTGCGACTTCGATGGTGATATCTTCAATTGTTTCAAGATCTTCCAAGGCCATGTAACGGGCTCCAAAAGCTTCCGCCAATTTTTGGGAGTTTCCCAATCGTTGCATCGAGTTCTCCGTGTCAATCACGAATCCACGGCAATTCAATTGGCTTGCGACCGCCAGCGCGTCTTGCGCGGGGTCGCCCTCGTGGAGCGGTATATTCGCGCGTCCATCTGTCAGGAGGATGAGAATCGTGGATGGAGTGACATAGTTCTTGGCGAGACTCAGGGCGTGCGCAAGAGGCGTCCGGCCCCCGTGGGAAGGTACTCAAGTGCGGTCAATGCATCGGCAAGGCTTTCCGTCGGTTCCAGGAGCACCTGTGCGGAGGTTCCCCGGAAGACAATAAGCACGACTTCATCGCCCCTCTTGAACGAACGAGTCAGCATGGCGGAAATAGCGCCCTTCACCAGGCGCATTCTTTCCTGAACCGCATGACTGCCGCTGGAGTCAATCACGACAAGATAGCGGGTTCCGGCCCTGGGACTACGGACTCGTTCATGCAAATCTGCGATTCAGCGTTGTGGGGTTCCGGTTTCAAGTGGCCTTCGACATCACCGAAGAGATTCAGGCCAGGGAAAAAGCAAAGGAGGTTCAGGACCGACTGGCCGCCGCGGAAAAGTCGGTAAGAGATAGCAACGAGTGGCTTCGTCTTGCCATGCACGGCTCGTCGATGGGGTTATGGTACTGGAACGAGTTGGGATGGGATCTGTTCTGGGACGCGAAGACCCGCGAGATCTTCAACGTGGGTTCCGACGAGGCAATTACGCTCGACACCTTTTACGAAGCATTGCATCCGGATGACCGTGAGCGCGTCAAGAACGATTGGCGCTACCAGTTTGAGCACGGCGAGCCCTTCGATTTAGAGTATCGTGTTGTTGGGTCCGAGGGCAGTGTGCGCTGGCTACAGTCGCACGGCTGCGGGTATTTTGATGAGACGGGCAAACCCCACTCCATGTTCGGTGTGGTCTTTGATATCACCGAACGCAAACTAACTCAGGAAGCCCTGTCCAGCATGAGCGGCAAACTCATCGAGGCGCACGAGCAGGAACGTACCCGCATCGCGCGCGAGCTCCACGACGACATCAGTCAGCGAATCCCGTTGATCACTATCTACTTTGAGCAGCTCAAGCGCGAACTTCCGGCATCGGATAATGGGTCCGCCCTTATCGTCCAGCAGATAACAGGGGCACCACTAAAACGCACTCATTGAAGCTTTCACGATGTCCCGGTACCCGCATAAATGAAACCATGTCCGCCGATTTTTCAGCTCAGTATACTGCCCCCAAGGTCACCTGCGTCTGTCCATTTTTTCCCGGAGAGCTAGAACGAGAACTTGAGCGCTCCCTGTAGAATGCGCGGTGGCGCGGCGTTGATCACCTGGCCGAAAGTCGTGTCGCCAATATTGCCGTCGACGGCCTGTGGGCCACTGAACTGCGTATGGTTGAAGACGTTGAATGCCTCTACGCGAAACAGCAGTGACTTCGATTCAGTGAATGGAAGCTTCTTGGCAATGGCCATGTCATAGTTTTGTGTGCCTGGGCCATAAAAGAATCGCCGCTTGGAGGTGCCGGGATCGCCGAGCACATTCATACTGAAAGAACTCGTGTTGAAGTATTTGCTGCCATTCGAGCGAGGGTCAATTCCCAGATGAATTGGGCCTCCGTTGTAATCCGGTTCATCAATGCTCGAATTGTTTACGCCGTTGGGATTGGTTCCAATCAGCGAATTGTCTCCGTTGTTGATCATGGTGACCGGGAACCCGCCGGAGATGTGGGCGATGCCGGAGAGAGACCAATCCCTTGTCAGGCGATTGGGTTGGAAGAGCTGATCGAAGGGAAGCTGATAGTCGTAGCTGACGACAAAGTTCTGTTTCACATCGAATGAGGAAATGGCGTAGCTGAGAGCAGGGTTGAAGGGGTTGACTTCCTCGCCGATGTTCGACGACAGGTCCATCGACTTGCTGTAGGTATAGGCGGCATCGAATTCAAGCCTCCCTGCAGTATGGCGCGCACTCAGTTCGAGCGCGTTGTAATTGGCACGGCCAATATCGGACTGGAGAGCGTTGCTTCCGAAGCTTGGCCCGAGTTGCTGACGCGTTCCATTGACCACTCCGCCCGATGCCGGATAGTACGCTGTGTCTTCCCCGAAGGCCCCGCAGGTCAGGGTTCCAAACATCACGTCGCTCGTCCGGCTGAGGCTCAGGCAGAGAGCAGGATTGCCTGGGTTTTCCGCGACCAAAACACGCTGCCTATGCGTTTCGGAGCCGACGTAGCTCGCGTCGAAGACCGTCTTCGGACCGGCCTGGCGCTCGATCGAAAGCGACCATTGTTCGGTGTACGGAGTGTGGTTGTGGATGTCATATCCCGGAATGCCGCTGATGGGCTCGTATGTGGGCCAGTCGATGTTTGCATCGGGATGGCTGCGGGAGGAATTGAGCGGCGCGAACTTGTAGGGGAAGGGCTGGCCGTTGTTGGCTCCATCCGCAGCGCCGACGAAGGGCGTTGCGAAGAGCGGCGGCTCGGGGCTTGAGTAGGTGGTGCCATAGGGAGCGTTGGCAGCCAGCACGCCGATCGAAGTTGCATCGATGGCAGTGTAGAACTCACCGAACGCGGCGCGCACGCTGGTTGTGCCCGGAGCGCCGACGAGCTTTCTGAAGAGACCGCCTTCCGTTGCATCCGGCGACCAGGCTAAGCCCACACGTGGCGAGAAGTCGAGCGCATCGATAGGAGCAAGGGTGTTCGGAATTCCCGGGTCGCCAGGATAGAGTATGCCGGGAGGCGCGCCCGGAAAGACCACCGATCGCGCGCCCGGGACGAAGGTCGAGATCTGGTTATACTTTTCCGACCAGGGCGCGATGCGGTCCCAACGGAGGCCGTAGTTAAGGGTCAGGCTGTGGGTAGCATGCCAACTGTCCTGCGCAAAGACTCCGACATACTTGTTGCGGTCGTAAAAGGGGTTGAGCTGGCTCTGGTTGTATTGGCTGGGAACGCCGACCAGAAAGTCGGCGAAATCGACGCCTGTCTCCTGCCCGGCAAACACAAAGCTGCCATTGAACTGCGCGATCGGGGCGGCGTTGACCTGGTCGGCGTGGAACTCGCCGCCGAACTTCAAGGTGTGGTTGCCGAGGACCTTGGAAAAATTGTCTGAGGCTTGATAGGTGTTGTTGGCCTGAATGAGTTGATTGGCAGCTGTACCGGTCGAATAGCCATTGAAGTTTAGATTCTCGACGCTTTGCCCCTTGGGATCGAGAGCGACGATGCTGTCGGTTCCGTTCGCATTCACAAATCCCTGCGAAGCGAGAGTCACGCCAAGGCCACCAATGGGCTGGCCGAGGTTGGTGGTGTCGCGCAGGAAGCTTAGGCGGAACTCGTTCACCATTGTTGCGCCGAAGGATTTCGTATCGCCGAGGGTCAAGAGCTGCGCGCGACCCGTGGTCAACGCGGAGAAGCCAGGTACGCTGGACCCACTCTGCGCGACCGGATAGGGTGTGCCCAAGTCGAAGTCGTCGATAAAGTAATAGCCGGAAATCAGGCCCCATCTTGTATCCCAGTCGATGCGCGCGCCGGCCTTATCGTCGCGCACAGTCTGGTTGTAGGAGGATGTGGCAAAAGTCCCCTCTGGTGTGTTGGGAGCGGGAATGTATTGCAGCATCCTTTGCGCCGGGACTGACCAGGCGCTTTGCGGGATCACGGCGTTGGGAAAGACGCAGGTGGAGGAGGAGGTGCAGCCGGACAAATAGTAGGGCTCGCCTGCCACAACTTGATATCCGAGTTTCTGAGTAAGAATATTTGCGAAATACGGCCCGCTCACGAGGCCGCTCAACTGGTTCCCTTCGGAACCGGTCGTCAGATCCGAAAGGTTTCCGGCGCGATCGGCATTGGACGGCACCGCAATGATGCCGGTATCGACGCCCATCGTCTGGCGTGTTCCCTGATAGTCCAGGAAGTAGAAGAGCTTGTCGCGGCGGATGGGGCCGCCAACGGTGCCTCCAAACTGGTTCTGGCGGAAGGCGCCGCGCGTAGGAGAGAAGTAGTTGCGCGCATCGAGATCCGTGTTGCGCAGGAAGTCAAAGGCGTTACCGTGAAGTCCGTTGGTTCCAGACTTGGTGATCACGCTGATCTGGCCACCACTGTACTCGCCATATTCCGCGTCGAAGTTGCTGGTGACTATGCGGAATTCGGCGATCGCATCCAGGTTGGGAATCACGGCTGTGCCGGCGTTCACGTCTTCTTCCACGTCACTGCCATTCACGCTGAAGTAGTTGGCCGTCTCCCGCTGGCCATTGACGGATTGGTTGCCGGGATTGAGAGTGCCCGAAGGGTTCAGAATCGTTGCGCCCACGTCCTGCACTGTCGTATCTGTGATCGCCGTTTGAGGTGCAACTCCGGGCTGCAGCGAAAGCAAGTCGGTATAGCTGCGACCGTCCAGAGGAACCGAAGCCATCTGCCTGCCTGTGATGACCTGGCCGAGCTGCGTGCTGGTGGTTTCAACGTGGAGCGTGTTATCGGTCACCGTTAGGTTCTGCGAGACTCCGCCGACCTCAAGAGAAGCATCGAGCGTGAGGGCCGCATTCGTATCGAGGACAATCTCCTTGCGCTCGTAATTGCCAAACCCGGATGCATCGACATCAAGCACGTAGCGGCCAACCGGAAGGACTGGGAAGCTGTAGTGTCCCTTGCTGTCGGTATGAGCCTGATAGGAAAGCCCGGTGCTCATCTCATTCGCGGATACATGGGCGTTGGCAATTACACGTCCGGACGGATCCTTCACCGTGCCGGAGATACTTCCACTAACACTTGCCCATAGGGCTGTGGCCGGCAACACAAATGCGAAACAAACAAAACGAATAGACCGGACCAGGATGAAAATGGCTCTGCTCGACATGATTTCTCTCCTCTTCGCTGAGTGGGGCAGAAGCCCTTACTGGATGGTGATGGGAACGTTGACGCTGGTCTGATATTGGGATAAACCAGCGCCTGCGGCACCCGAAACGACGACCATGTACGTTCCCGTCGCAGTGCCGGGATCGGCCTTCGCCGCTCCACCTCCGCAACCGATGATCGTGAAGGCAACCGCCAGGATTGCGAAGATGCTCAGCGCGGTCTTTCGGCCTCTACGTCGTGGTAGAACCAGCATGACGATGCACGCGAAACTCGCGCCGCCTCCGGCTGCAAGCCATCCTGGACGGCTGTTCAATTTGCTGCTGGCCGGATGGGCAGGCGTGGTGTTCACCGTCAACTGCACTGTTCCCGTGCCGGTGATGGACGTGGGATTGACGAAGCAGGCAGACTCGGTCAAGTTCGAGGGCAGCGTACAAGTGAGAGTGATCAGACTGGTGTAATTATTGGCGACGTTGACGTTGACCGTTGCATTTGCCGCAGTTCCAATCGCCACAGTGGTGCCGAATGAAGTGAACCCGAACGGAGAAACCGTGATCGGAATTGAAGGCGAGGTCACTTCGGTGTACGTCGTGTCTCCCTCATAGAGAGCGACAAGATTGTTGCTGCCGACGTTTCCGTCCACTTGCGTCGTGAGTGCCGCTACTCCGCCGGTGATCGTTGCAGGATTTCCGACGTTCTCGCCATTCAACTGGAACTGTACGAGGCCCGTCGGTGTCGGTTTTCCTGTGCTCGCGTCGATTACGTTGGCTGTGAGTGTCACGTTCTGGTTGGGAGCGATACTTGATGCGGAGGCGGTTATTGCGGCGGTTGCAGCAGATCCTGGAGGCAGCACCTGAATCTCGCCCATCATCCCGCCGTCTTCGTGCTCCAGGATGTGGCAGTGGTAGACGAACGTGCCCACGATGTTCGGATCGCTGAAGTCCATGCGAACCGTAATGCTGTGATAGGCCCCCGTGCCACTCCAGTAGGGAATGTCGTAGGTATCGCGCAGAGCCGGGTCATTCACAGCGACGCCATCGACGGCGATCACCTGGAAATGCAGTTGGTGAATATGGAAGACGTGGTCTTCGCCGGCTCGGTTCTCGACTGTCCAGTCTTCAACCGTGCCGGCATGGACAACGATGTTCGGCGACTGTCCCATGGTGAACAGCGCGGGCGTCTGTCCTTCTTCGGTGATGTAAAAGTTGGTTGGACTGTTGGGGTCCGCCGGATTCTGGAGAACTTCTGAGAAATAGAGGTTGCGATGAGCCGTGGGCGTCAGGTTAGCCAGGCTGTTATTCAGCGTTGTGCTCACAGAGCCGCCAATGGAAGGCATTTTGGCCGGAGCCGGAGCACCGGTTTGGCTTACGACATTGGCAATCGGACGTACGGGATCGAAATCTCCATCCGGACCCGTGTTCTGGTACTGCGTGACAAGCTGCGCCGTGTCGCCGACACTGGGCGTCGTCACCACGAACTCCGCACGCGCGCCGGGGCCCAATTGAATCGTGGTCATGCCGACGGCACTCCCGGAGGAGAGCGAATAGCCATCGATTGCATACACCTCGATCGGCTGTGCAGTGCCGTTCACGATGTACTGGAGATTGAGAATGGTGTCGGCGCCGCTATTCACGACGCGCCATAGTTCCTGCTCCGCAGGTAGGGTCGCAATCACGGCCGGTGCATAGCTGGGGTAAGTGACGGGGACATAGTTGAGCGAAAGATCCCACGCCGGGATATTGTTGTCGTTCGCCTCCGAAGCCGGCAGGATTTGGTCGCGGATGACCAGGGTTCGTGTGGGAATTCCAGCCAAAGACGGAAAGACATTCTGGATTCCCTGGACGATCAGCGCACCGGTGGCGCCGCCCTGCACCTGGCCTTCCGAGATGCCGTGCGGGTGCGGGTGATACCAATAGAGGCCCGGCGGCTCAGTGGTGGGGATCGTCACGTTGTAGTCGAAGCTTTGTCCCGGTTGGACCAGCGTGTTCACAACTTCATCCTGTCCGCATACCGGCGCGATGTTCGTTCCGTGGAAGTGGACATTGGTGACGTTCGTCCCCATCGAGCCATTGCAGACGGTGCTGGTACTGGTTGTGGCGTTGCCCGTTACAGAGTCATTGGCGAGCGTCATCTTCATGCTCGCCATGTTGTCGCTCATGCTCGTTGCCGGTACCGCCGGAATACTGTTTGTGAAATGAATGATGAGGTTATCGCCGGGATTCACCACCAGCGTGGGGGATTCGAGTCCGCTGCTGGTGACGTAGCAGTATCGGACGAGCCCCTGAGAATCGGTCACGGTGAAAAAGCCAATCGTGACCTCAAGCGTGCCGTTCTGGCTTTGCAGCACCGGCGGGTCTGAGATCGTTGAACCGGCCGTGTATCTCGCGCAAACCTGATCGGCGGCGGTGGTGCCCGCTGCGGCGGAAGAAGTCAGTCTGGAAAAGTCCTGCGCGGAGACTGCGCCGCGGCCCGGATATTTGCGCTGAGTTTGGGCCGGACCAGGTGTGGTCAGCAAAAGAAGAATCAAGGCGATTGAGAAGACCCAATGACGCCACGACAAAGGAGCAGCTACATCCATCATTTCCTTGCCTCACAAAGAACACAATTTGATATCCGAACCACCGGCGACTGCCTGTGGCGCAGAGAGCGGTTGAATCTTTGCGGGCAGGCCCCTATAGTGAAGGCAGCCCGCAGTCTATCCGGCTGTGGTTCCCAGGTCCTCGCGGCTCTCCGCCAAGAGTCAGCCGCGGGGATCTGGTTCTAACGCGTTACTGCACTCGCTCCTTGTTCTTTGCGGCGCAGCCACCGCAAAGCCCTCCCACTTCAAGTCGCGTTACCTGAATCTCGAATTGATTCGCTGCGGCGATCTCCTGCTTCAGCTGCTCAAATGCCGGTGTCGCGAATTCGATAATCTCCCCACATCCAAAACAGGCAAGATGCAAGTGATCCTGCTGGGTCTTGACCTCGTAGTAGTGCTTCTCCCCGTTTAAGTGCATCAGGTCAAGTTCGTCAATCATTCCGAGCTTCTTCAATAACTCGATAGTGCGGTACACCGTTGCGCGGTTGATATCGGGATCGCGTTCGCGAGCCAACTCTAGCAAGCTCGCTGCGTCGAGATGTGTTTTCGCTTCCTGGATTGTCTCGATCAGAGCGCGACGCTGAGCGGTAAGGCGAATGCCCCTTGCTTCCACTTGATTGAGCAATTCATGGCGAGTGAACAAAACAATGACTCCAGTTGCGACTCAGTCGCAACAAAGAACGCAAGGCAATTTGCATATCCGACCAATTTGGTCCTAGTCATATATACGACAAAATAGGTCCTTGTTTCAAGACCCTCCAGACGTTCATGATTCCGAGCGATGGAAGAGGCCAAGTCAGAGTGCCGAGGCAAGGTCACTTGTTGATCGACCGTGATAGTCTGTGGAGCACACCTAAAATCTGCATTTCCATAATTCTCCGAAGGATGGGCTCCATGAAAGGAAACCCGAAGGTTCTTGAGCAGCTTAATGAAGCTCTCCGCGACGAATTGACCGCGATCAACCAGTATTTCCTGCATGCCGAAATGGCGGAGAACTGGGGATATAAGAAGTACTCCAAGTACATCAAGAGGCAATCGATCGACGAGATGAAGCACGCTGAACTTCTCATGGAACGCATCTTGTTCCTCGATGGAACCCCCTCGATGGAACCGATGTCGCTGACCATAGGCAAGTCGGTAAAAGAAATGATCGAATCCGATCTCAGTCTCGAACATGGTGCAGTAGCTTCTTACAACGAATCAATCAAAGTTTGCGTGGAAAATGCCGACAACGGTTCGCGTGATTTATTTGTGAAACTCCTTCGCGATGAAGAAGGCCATGTGGACTGGTTGGAGGCGCAGGCCCATCAGATCAAGGAGATCGGGTACGAGCGTTATTTGATCACCCAGACAACCGAAGACAAGTAGTTAAGGGATGTCGATCTACTTGGCCTCAACTTGGGCCACAATTATCCCTGGAAAAATCGATGCGATCGCGGTGAGTAGACACGTCGAGGGTGAACTCCGTTTGTTGCACTCCGGATTCAGAAGTTAGCCGCAAGCCGTAAAGAGAAGCTCCTGGAAGGTCCAATCGCATTCCCCGAAAACAGGCCGCCAAAGTCGATAACGTCAAGTACGTCCATCAGATTCTGCCCATCGGCCTGAATGCGCGTCTCGATGCGATCACTGCGGTGAAGATCGGCACCCGCCGAAGCGTTCACCTGGAAGGAAGGCAGGATACGGCCGCGATCAAAATTGATGCGGTCGATGATTTGCTGCCCATATTGTGTGAGCGCCTCACTTTGATCGCCATCAAATTCAAAGGGAAGACCGGTATCGTATTGCACGCCGCCAGCGACCCAAAAGCGCGGTGTGATCTGATATCGCGTGCGGCCACGGACCGTGTGACGCTGGTCCTGAGAATCGGGGAAATGACCGGTAAGGGCGGAGGCTGCGGCATCTGCGTCGTCGCCAAGAAAGAGGCCGCCTGTGACTGGATTCCAGACGTTGCCGACCTCGTACGAGTAGCTTAGAAATCCAGAAAAGCGATGCCACTCGGGCACTGTGATTTTGCCCTCCGCGCCATAGATGATGGATTTGCGGAATGAGATGGGGAAACTGATGGAGGTGCTGTCGATCTGATCATCGTCGGCGTAGTCATTGACGAAGCGGCGAAAGTAGTTTGCATCGAGCTTGAGATGATGACCGAAGACAGTGGCCAGGCCGCCCTCATAGTAGTCGCCTCTGGATGGCTTGACTGGCAATCGGAGAAAGTCGGTCGGATCGATGGACTCAACCTGGGTTGAGCTGGAAAGCAATATGTTTTCAAATGACGGTGTCTGGAAGACGCGATCATAGGAGAAATGCAGAACAGTGTTTGCCGAAGAAAAGTAGCGCGAGATGGAGAAGCGCGGCTGGAAAGCTTCATCGTTGAGCACCAGTTGGTAGTGGTCCCAACGCAGGCCGGCCGAGATCGTCCAGTTGCGTAGCCGGATGAGGTCCTGAATGAATCCCGCCTGCTCAAGATCGGGACGTTGATCCTGGTAGATAAAGGCAGGATTGTCATCGTCCGCAATGGCAGCGCATGAGGCTCCAAAGGCGCCTGAATCCGCGGGATGCGGCCGGATTAACCGTACGGGAACGGCATCGCTGTCGTCGTCATCGTCTTGGGTGACTGTGTAGCAGGTATTCTCGTGGAGAAACATGTTATCGGTCTCCACGCCCGCTTTCAATTCCTGACGCCCGTGATTCAAGGTAAAGCTTCCCCTGAAATAGCCCTCGCGGAACGAGTTGTGCTGTTCGACATAGACCGGAATCGACGCGGGATTGGAATAAAAATCGTTAGAATTGTCGCGCACCATGCCGTGGAGTTCGGCAAGGGCATTGGCGGAAAATGTGTGCTGGTAGGAGACGATGCCCATCGTCTCCATGTTGTCAGCATTCTGGCGCTGACCAGCGGCCTGCTGTACTAACTCGTTCGGGATGTCGTAACGGGCGATCTCATGGCGCACGCTCATGCTGAGCCTATCGCTGGGGCTAAGTTCGCGCCGGTAATCGACGGAGAAGTCGCCAATCGTTCCGGTGTTCGAGTAGTTTTGGGGAACAACTGGGTTCAGATAGTGGTCTGTGCGGCTGCCGTCGCCGCTCGCTCCAAGGGTGTCCTTGCCCCATGTGTACTGGCCCTTAGCAAACGCGCCCGCTGAGTCAAAACTGCCGCCGTACAGAGAGACTTGGCCGTGGAAGCCAGGATCTGAATCCTGTTGGGTGTTGACCTCGACCACTCCGCCCATTTTGCGACCGTATTCGGCGGGAATTCCAGCGGTATAGATGCTCATCGATTGCACATCATCGGCTTCAATCTCTGGGCCGAAGCTGGGCGAGCGATCGTCCGTCAAGGGAATTCCATCGATCACGAACTGCGTCTGGTACTCCGAGCCGCGGGGATGCAGCACGGCATTGCCCTCATAGAGCCAGCCCGGTTGGGAGTTCACCAGGTCCTGCAGGTCGCGGCCGGGTACTGAACCGAGCCGGTTCTGGATGAAGTCGGTGCCGATCTGATTGACGGAGCCTGCCTCGTCCGGGTCAATGAGCGTGTCGCTAGCACTCACTTTCACGGTTTCATTCACCGAGGACACCTGCAGTTGGATCTTCAAGACTGTGGGTAAGGACGAACGAATTTCCACGGTTTCGGATTTGGCCGCGAAGCCCGGCTGCTCAACTTTGAGCTGGTAGATACCGAAGGGAAGACGTTGTACCTCCAGGTCTCCCTTGTCATCTGTGACAAGTGCATTTCGATATTGGTTTCCGCTGCTGATGATCTGGACTGTTGTCCTTACGGCACGACCTGAGGGGTCGGCCACTTTGAGACGCAGTTCACCGCTGTTGCTTTGGCCAAAGAGCGGTATGGAAATCAAAAACAAAGCAGCTATTAATCTCTTCATACGCGGGTCGGTCTCCTTGCTTCTTCCATGAATCGCTCACCGAGGCTGCGCCGATGACTCCCACAGGGATAATCGGACACGCCTTGTCACTTTGAATATTCCGCCACCTGCTGATCTGTTCAGTCTTTTTTTTGAGCAACGCGAACTTGGGTGCATCGAAAAAACCTTGAACATAAGTGGCGAGACTGCAATATATAAATAGAAGGTCCTAAGTGTGATTCCCATCGATTCGATCAATGAGCTATCCTTTCCGGCCAATCCCGCCTCCTCGCCGATGGCAAGGCTGTCGGAGATTGAGTGTCAGGTGATGAATCTCTTTGATCAATTTCGTGATTCGCTTTTGCGCTACGCACTCTCTTTTGGACTATCACCGCACGACGCCGAGGAGGTGACCCAGGAGGTTTTCCTGGCACTGTTCCGACACCTGCAAATGGGGCGTTCGAGGAAAAATCTTCGCGGATGGATATTTCGTGTGACGCATAACCTCGCTCTCAAGCAGCGGTACGCCAACAATGCTCGGTGCGAAACGGTTGACCTCGGCGAGGTAATTGCAGAGCAGAAGAATGACCCGTCACCGAATCCCGAGGAGCATCTTTCCTCAGCTCAAAGGCGACAGCGGCTGCTGGCCGTTGTCGAGGCTCTTCCGGAGGTAGACCAGAATTGCATTCGGCTACGCGCTGAGGGCCTCCGCTATCGTGAGATAGCGGCAGTACTCGAAATCTCTCTTGGAACCGTATCGACATCGCTAACGCGATCGATTGCACGGCTGGCCCGTGCGGACGGGAGGTAAAGAAATGCCGGGAGAAGATCTGCATATCTCTGATCAGGAGCTTCTTCAAGCTGCGGATGGCGAGCTACCGCGCCGTCGAGCGGGGGAGGTTCACGGTCATCTTATGGGCTGCTGGAATTGCCGTGCGCGAATGGCTGAAATCGAGGCAACAATTGTTGACTTCGTGCGAATTCACCGCGAGTCTCTCGCTTCCCAACTGCCACCGCCTAACGGCTCTCGCGCATTTTTACGCGCTCAACTGGCCCAAATGGCGAGCCTACACCAGACTTCTTCCTGGCGGTGGCTTCTGCGGTTCATTCGAGCGCCGCACGCAGCGGCCATCGGCACGTCTGCTATAACCACAGCCCTGGTTTGCGGGCTCATTCTTCTGCGCTCTGTTCAGCACAAGGCAGACCCTGGCATGCCGCAGTCGGAACGCGCGGCGCTCCCTGAACGCAGCCTCACTCCCGGCGCGACACGAAATGTTGCAGTGAGCGACGTTTGCTCCATCGCACATGAAGAGGTAGTTCGAGAGGTGCCGGACTCGATGCGCCAAGAGGTGTTTCAGGAATACGGAATCGTGAATGCTCGCGCCAGCGACTATGAGATCGATTACCTGATTGCGCCTGGGCTGGGCGGAGCGGACGACATCCATAATCTATGGCCGCAGCCATTCACATCCAGGACCTGGAATGCCCATGTCAAGGATGCCCTGGAAGAGCGCCTTCACCAATTGGTTTGTTCCGGAAATCTCGATTTGCACACTGCACAAAGCGACATCTCGAGCGATTGGATCGCAGCATATAAGAAGTATTTCCGCACGGAAAGGCCTTTGACATGGAACTCAGACCCCGAGTTGGCGCCTCCGAACTCAGAGCTTCGCCAACTCACCCACCCACCCAGCAAGCGGCCGTCTTCTCATCCGCGCAGGATTTGGGGTGCCCGGGTTCTCGCTAGAGTGCATACCAGCGTCACATCTCATCAGCCATGTGACCGGCGAGTTTGACGGCTCCATCTTGGGCGCTAAGTTCCTGGAGTCAATTCAAGCCACATCAGGCGCCGGTATCCCAATCTGTGCTGCGTCTTTCAGAGTGATAAAGTGGGTTTGAACAAAACCCATGCAAGGAACTCGATGTAGCAGATGAAAGGCAAAATGACTTTGGTGATTGCAGCGGCTATTACACTGATTCCGCTCCTGGCTGCGGCGCAGTCGGTTGCCGATTTGGACGCGCTTAAGGGGCTTGCGCCAGTCACCGTGCTTTCGAATACGGCTGAAGGCAGAGCGGCGCTCACCGCAAACTTGAAAGTCACCGGCGGCATCCAGCTTGGCACCATCCGGCAGGCCACGCTACTGCCCTTTCCTCAACAGCAACAACAAGCGCTTCAAGATGCCTTTATTACCGGCGGGAATCTCGCTGAGCTTGCCGATGGCCTGGGAACAACACTCGGCGCTGGTTATCTTGCACGTGCCCACTACATCGATCAAAAGAAACACACCGACATATCCCAGCCTGTCGCTGATTTGATTGCCTACGCAACCGGGATCTCTGGATCACACTCGAACGAGGGCAAGTACCTCTTTGCGAACGGGACCACGGATGGAAAGACCCCGGTCCCCGCAGATGAATTGACGATTCTCAAGCAGGTGCATGGTGAAACCGACATCTTCGGCAAGAGCTACGGCCTCCCGGCGGGAAGCCCCGGCGCTGATGCCTATGGAGATTCACGTCCCTTTCAAACCGAGCCGAGCGTTGCAACTATCGTCGGTCACGATTACTTCAACCTGGCGACAGATAACGGGCAATATAACCGCGGTCCACTCATGAACCTGGTTGACAGTCCTTCCTACCCGAGCGGTCATACTACCTACGGCTATACAGGGGCTGTCCTTCTTGCCATTTTGGTTCCGGAGCGATACCAGGAGATGATCGCGCGCGGCGCCGAATACGGAAATGACCTCATCCTGATGGGTTCCCATTATGCAATGGATGTGATGGGAGGTAGAACGCTGGCCCTTTACGATCTGGCCCACCTTCTCGCCGATGACCCGAGTTACGTAGACCAGCAAGTGAAACATGCTCCGCGACTCAAGGATTTCCGCGCAGCGATTAAAGCAGCTCGCGCCGATGTGACAAAGACCCTGGAGGCCGCCTGCGGAAACACCATCCAGGAATGCGCGCGCGAAGACACCGGTCGTCTGAATAATCCCGCGGCCAATAAAGCTTTCTATGCCACCACGCAGACCTACAACCTGCCGGTCGTCTATCCGCAACAAGCCGACACACAGGAAGACATTGCCAAGCTCGCTCCCGAGGCCGGATATCTGCTGACTGTGGCTTTCCCCTCTCTGACATTGGAGCAGGCCGACCAGATTCTCACTGAGACTGAGGGCCCCGGCGGCGGCTTCCTCGACAACGGGACATCGTTTGGCGTCTACTCCCGTTTGAACCTCTACACGGCTGCAGGAAGAGCGGCGGCACTCTCATCGCTCCAGCCATCCGTTGCTGGGCCATCCGAACATTCCATGCAGACACCAAGCGCGAAATAGAACAGGCGTTCCGGGATCGGTCTACCGATGTCGGCATTCGGCGAATGTCTCACAGGATTGTTCGCATCGTCGATGGCGCCTCTTGCTCAAATTCAAGAGCCCGGTCAAAGATGACAATCTCGTGTGATGAAGCGGTGGAAGCTTGGGGCTGCATCTCGTCCGGGCTGTGATTTTGTGCTAGGTGGAGTTCGAACTGGGCTCTCAGCCAGCGAAGATTCTCCGCCAACGGATTGATCCATTTCTTGCTCTGCGGCATCGTTTTTCCGCAAGCGGAACATCTTGCGCCCACTGGATAGTCGTACATTTCATAGAGCATGATCAATTCCGGTTTCTGTTCCATTCCGGGGGTCTCCGGTTCAGTTGATTAGAAGGGACGTCGGCACTTGTCCATGAGTTCGAGAAACCGCGGGTGACACTTCTCGATTCCGATCTAAGGCTCGGATCATCGCACTTGCGACAGCACAGCCCATGCGCACCCGGTAGTTGCCGGCGGCCTGGCCTGCGCTGTCGCCTTCGCTCAGAACATCACGCGCGCGGTCGAGGCGAATTCATGGTTGTAAGTGTGAAACTGGGTTGTGGCGATCTGGATACCGGCTCCGAACGTTAACCCGAGCCGACTCCGTTCGTCACTGGGACGCAGCTTGAACTTGCCCGTCGTAATTCCTGGCGAAAGAAAGTTCTGCGTCTTGCCGTCGTTCTTGGCTCCAATGTAATGAGTCAAATTGGCTTCCACTTCCGGCCAGAAATATTTGTGGATGCGATATTGCCCCGTGGTATTCCACGCGATCGAACGGCCCAGCTTATCCGTATCGCCGGTGGGCAACGTTCCACCGAGCGCCGAGATGACATCGAATTTCCCGAATCCTTTGCCGGCCAGAAGGGTCGGTGTCACCGAAGCATCCGTGCTACCGTTGCTATAACTTCCGGTGGGGATGGTGGCGCCGAGCTGCGCGCTCAACATGTAATTGCCGTGTTTCTCATTTCCCGACAGAAATCGATATTTGAAATTGAACGACATATCGCCGAAGCCGTCTTTGCCTGTTGTTGTGTTGTGCTCAATGAACGGCGGAAAATATACGTCGACTTCACTGTTGAAGCCGGGAATCAAATAGAGTCCACGGCTCGCGCCGTAGTTCCAGGTCGGGGTAAGTGCCGGGGCGATTTGCCGCGTAAAGTCTGCGCGGAACGCCTGCACCAGCATGGGATAGGATCCGATGAGCGGCGAAGACCAGCCCGGCTGTTTCGACTGCGTAGCACTGGCGCGCTCCTCCCAATTGGAGAAGAAGTTATTCTGGGCGGCCAGGGGGAGGGTTGCCGCTGCCACAAGGACGGCGAGGTAGACGAGGCTGCGCGTCACACGGAGAACCGAAGGCGAGTGTAAGTGAGAGTTCAGCATTTCATTGCTCCTTTCTCTTAACGAGAGTGTGAGTTGGTTCGAGCGTCGGCAACTAAATCGCGGGCGACCGGCAGTTCAACCCGGTTATCAGGCGGCGGTTTTCTCCTGAACCTCAAGATTGCTAAGGTGAACTGGGAGCGGCCAGGTTTCCTCGGGATTCGAGGAAAGCAGAGGCAAGCCGCGGCCGAGGATGCCGCGGAGCCAAGCGCCGCAGACCTGGGAGGTTACGACGGCGGTAATGACGAGCGCGGTGTAGAAAGCGGCGTTGATGATGCCGGCGTCGTAGGCGACGCTAGCGAGGACGATGCCGGGCCCTCCGCGGGCGTTGGTGGTGATGGCGATGTTAGCGATGTCGAGGCCGCGGAATCCACCCAGGCGGGCGGCGAGGCCGGAGGAGAAGATGGCGATGGCTGAGGAGGCGAAGAAGAAGACGAGCAGGACGGCGAGGGAGAATTCGCGGCCAAAGACGAGCCGGTAGCCGACCATGCCGAAGTAAATCGGGATGAAGAAGCCGAACGAGATTTTGGCGATGGATTCAAGTGGAACGGCGAAATGTTCGCGCTCCGTGCCGCGAATTCCACCCACGACGCCATATCCCGCGAGCAATGCCGCGAACTGCAGGTTGACATCCACAAGTGCGGCGACCGCACAGTAGGCCATCAGCACGAAGACGACATAGCCTACGGGCGATGCTTGGACGATGATGTTCCAGCGAGCTTTGCCGAGGTAGCGCAAAACCGTGGGCATAATCGCCATTGCCACGGTCATGTAGATGAATGTGCCGAGCACATGCGACGAAACGGTCGCCGTGAGGTTCTGGTTCACGAGTGTTGCTGACTTTGCCAACGCGGTCGCAAACGCAAGAACGATCCACAAGGCGATATCTTCGAGCACTGCGTAGCCCAGCAGCAGACTGACGAACCGGGTGCGCATGATGCCGAGATCCCAGAAGATGCGCGAGATCACGGGGATCGAAGTGACCGATGTGGCAATTGCCACAACCAGCAGTGTCGAAGTGTTTTGGCCAAGCGTGCCTGTTAGGCGGGCCAGCGGTATGAACCCCAGAAATCCAAGGCCGAGCACAAAGATGAAGCTTGCAATATCGGAAACAGTGATCAGCAGAACGGTAGTCTTCCGGTTCTCTTTGCCAAGCAGGCGACGGGTCTCCGCACCCGAGCAGAACATCAGCAGGATCAATCCCATCTGATAGAGGAAGCCGAGAACCGTGCCGCCGCTCGTCGAAAACGAGAAGAGTTTCGCGTAGGCTCCCGGCAGCAAGAACTTGAGCACAAACGGGCCGAGCAGAATTCCGGCAAGGATCTCGCCCACAATGCGCGGTTGCTTGAGCCGTTCAGCGAGATAGCCCAGGCCATGCACAATGGCAAGAAATGCGGCAATGGTTAGAACGAATTGACCGAAGTCACTGGCAGACATAGTGGTGCCCTCCTTTGAGTTGATTAGGTTGCGTTGAGACAAGCAGGCTCACCGCCCGAAAGCTTGCGCCTTCAGAGAAGTTGCGCTGGCAGGATGCGGAATAGGCGTGATAGGACAGCTGTAAAACCGGAGGAAGATAACTATGAGGAGACCGGAATTTAGGGAGGGCTAGATCGATGGAGGCGGGAGAAGCAACGGAGACGAAGTCAGAGCTAGCTGAAATAGCGATTGAAGGATGGACGGGGAAGGCTTTGAAGTCGAGTAATTGTTGCTGAACAGGAGGTGCGTGAGCTCGAATCACGTCGAGATGAAGGGACTGCCTTATGGGAAGTTGAAGAACTGCCGCAATGAGGCAGTCATTCTGACTTGAAGGTGGATACGGGACGGACTGAGCAGAGAGTTCGGCCTGATGAATTGACGGAAATAATGTATTGGCGTGACGAGCGGCGGACTGCGGTAAAGTAATTGAACAATCGAAGTTGGGCGCATCCAAGTTCATCAGGATGAGGCTGAATGGAGGTGCATGCGCCTGCGCCCTTCCGCGAGAATGCGATTGCTGCTTCGGCGCATCGAGAGCCAGTGTCCAAGCACCACAATTGCCGTCGACTTCTATCGGAGCTTCCGAAACGAGCGATGCAAAGTGGTCTATTCGTGCCTGAACGGTCTCATACAAAGCGCTTGATTGTCGCAGCGAACCTGAGTTCTTCGCCTGATTTGCTCCGAAATGCGCCGTTGCAACTTGCCATTGACATTCGCCGTTGGACTCTTCAGCTTGAACTCGTCTGGGGCCGGAAACCAATGCGATGAGCGCAAGTAGGACCAGACGAACGCTGCGATAGACGGCAAGGCATTCTCTTACTAGAACCGGGTCGGTAGCTACCCAGGGAGAATTGGAGTCGATGACACGATTCAATGAACCGAGCATAGGCATGATCAAAGGAAGCTTGTGCCTCACTCTGTCTCGTTCGCTTATTTTCTCAAATCGATTCATCGCTTCCCCAATTCAGAAATGACAGTACAATTGCTCGTACCCGATCCTGTTTGGTCACCAGATGCCGTGCTCATCTCCCGATACTTTGAATCGAATGTTGGCGGCGATAGCGAGCGGTGGAACCAGGCCAAGCCGGATCGCTCCCGTAGTATCCCGGCGGCGCATCGCTCTGATCAGTTGACGCACGTAAAGCTGCGCACCCTGGGGAAACAAAGGCAACCGGAGAAATCCCGCGTTGGCGTAGACCTTCTCAATTCCGAAACTGGATGCCAGCCAGACACGCCTGGGAAGCTCCAGATGTCGGCCGCCATAGTGGTGCACGTAGCCAGAGACCAAGCGAAGATACGTTGAAACGCCAGGCCAGATGCCAGCGCGCTTTGCGGCTCGCCGCAATTCATCGAAATCGACCGAACCAGACTCGATCAACGCTTTCGTATTGGCAATATCGCAGATGCGCACGTAATAGTGCCGATAAAGGCGCTGGAGCGTAGCCAAAAGAATGCGATCCTCGGGGGCCGGGACCCAGAACGACTTATCGGCCACTTCGCGCTCCACGCGGCGCTCAAGGATTCGATCGGCGAGCTCCGCGTTCTCCCCAGCCTGTCCCAGGCGACCGAAGTGTATTTCAACGAACTCGGACAGTCCCGGCATGCGAAAGTTAAGCTTTCGTGCGACTCGATCAGACCAGTTCGGCTTTTCAATCGATGCTCTAAACCGCTCAGTCATGATGCCGACAACTGTCTCCTCCGGCGAGCAAGTTAGAAGATCGAGATCCGTGCCGAAATCCGGCCAGTGATCGAGAGACTTGATCACACAGACGCGGCAGTCGCTTTCCTCCAAAACCCGGCAGATCTCATGAAGCCGGTCTATCGCTCGAAGTGCGCGCGCGCGCTCAGCCGCGGCTAGTGCGGAAAACCTGCCCATCATTGCGCTCGAATCATGCTGTTCGAAGGCGCGCACGATCACATGATGGGTTGACGCTGTGCTCAATAGGGTTTCAGAGTTTTTGGCATCCAAATCTTCGAGGCACGCCTGCGCCTCTGCGCGCAATTGATCATTCGCGAGAGAGAGTACCGACAGGAAATGAATGAATTCGTTCTCTGGCATCGAGGTTCTTTTGAAGAAACGCAGGGACGCAAGCGCGATCCGTTGCGTAGTTGTTTCGATGTCCCGATGACACAAACAGTTGCCCTCTAGCCACCGGGTCCCCTATATGACGCCGATCCGGCGGATTCGCAGCGAGCTGTGCTTCCTTCACCCGTCGCCTTGAATTGCCGCGGACACATCTGGCTTCAATCGCCCTATTGGTCTCACGTTCTGGCACGATATCGGGATCCAAAGTACCAATCCCGACTTAATTGGTCGCACTTGTGATGGCTGTCACTTTAATCCCATGGAATGCTTCTTAAACTGAACATGATTTTCACTTTCATGTCTCGTTCAGGCAAATGGTGAAGATGGATCGGGGAAACAGTGATGGACTTTGTGCTTTGTTCGTTGAGCAGATTTATTCGGACTTTCTTGCTATTTTCGGTAGCCATTTTCTTTTCGACGCAACTATTTGCCGGAGATGTTCTGCACTTTTCAGGACTGGTAACGGATCCAACCGGATCGTTGGTCCCGAACGCAAAGATCACAGCTCAAAACACCGGAACCGGTCTTCGGCAAACAATAGAGAGCGATAACGAAGGGGCCTACGAATTTCTTCTGCCGGCCGGAACCTACCGTCTTGAGGTTGAAGCCAACGGGTTCCGCAGTGCGATACGGGACGGCCTGGTGCTCGGACCGACGGCTCCCTTGCGTGCTGACGTGCTTCTTCAACTGGAGTCGCAGCAGGAGACCGTGGAGGTAACGACTACCGGCATTCAACTGGACACTTCCAGTACGCAAGTAGGCGAAGGAATTTCCCAGGACAAGATGACGGCGGTGCCCCTGAACGGGCGTAGCTTTACCGATCTGCTGGCGCTGCAGGCCGGGGTAATTCCGGCCAGTTCGGCGCAACCGAATGCAGTGGTTATGTCCGGCGCAACCAGCGCTCCTCCTTCTGGAGACCTGAACCCCGGAAACATGTCCGTCAGCGGTCAGCGAGAGACAGCAAACGGGTTCGTTGTAAATGGCAGCTCGGTTGAAGAGGACTTCAACAACGGCGCCGGCGTCATTCCGAACCTGGATTCGATTTCTGAATTTCGCGTCCTCACGAGCGGATTCGATGCCGAGTATGGAAACTTCAGCGGGGGGCAGGTGCTGGTAGTCACCAAGACCGGAACCAATCAGCTTCATGGCAGCGCATTTGAATTCGCTCGCAACACGAATCTGGACGCGACCAATTATCTGGGCCGGTCACGCGCCGCGTATGACCGCCACCAATACGGGGCGACCGTAGGCGGCCCAGCGATCCACGACCGGGTCTTCTTCTTTGCCGACTACCAGGACACGAACATGACCCAAGGTGTCGAGACCGGTCAGATTGCAGTTCCATCGATGGCAGACCGTTCCGGCAATCTGATCGATCAGGGGCAGCAATTGAGCGGAAAGGTGAGCGGCGATTACCTTGCCACGCTTCTGACCCAGAAGCTGGGACGCGTCGTCAGTACCGGCGAGCCGTATTATTCTTCCACATGTACTGCAGCCGCAAACGACTGTGTCTTTCCGAATGCCGTCATTCCCGACGCCGCTTGGTCCGCGCCAGCGAAGGCGCTGTTGAGTTTCATTCCCAAACCAAATATTGGCAATAACACTTTCTCCGATTCGAGCCAAAATGAGACACTTGGCGACAACAAGGCGGCTCTGCGTCTGGATTGGACTACGCGGGTCGGCAACCTGTCGGCGTACTACTTCCGGGACGGCTACGATCTCGACAACCCATATCCAACGGCTCAGGGCGGAGCGAGCGTCCCAGGCTTCAATGCCGTGTCGCGAGGCCGCGCACAGCTCGTGAATCTGGGCTGGACAAAGCCGTGGGGCGTCACCCTTGTGAACGAACTTCACTTCAGCTACATGCGGGATGCGAACAAGATCGGCCAGCCGGTCGGCGGCGTCGGACCGACACTTGCATCGCAGGGATTTACGGAAGGCGCTGGCACTTTAGGCATCGTCCCTTTGAACCCAGGCGTCGAAGGCATCGAGAATGTTTCGTTCAATGACTTCACGTTCGGTGTGGATGTGACTGGTGAGCGCCAGGTGAATAACACGTATCAGGGAACCGAGAGTCTCTCGAAGGTCGCAGGGAAGCACACGCTCAAGTTCGGAACGGATTTCCACTTGGATCAGATAAACATCAACTCCAACTCAATCAATAATGGCGCGTTCGTGTTTCAGGGGACAGAGACGGGCCTCGACATCGCGGACTATCTCATCGGAGTGGCCAGCACGTATGAGCAAGGCGATGCCAGCGGCTTCTATATCCGCAACAAATATACCGGCATCTTCGCGCAGGACAGCTGGCAGCCGCGCAGCAATCTGACACTGAATTACGGGGTACGTTGGGATATGCTGCCGCCGTGGCGCGAGAAGTATAACCAACTGCAGACGTTCGTTCTTGGAGAGCAGTCAAAGGTCTATCCCGGCGCACCGCAAGGACTGATATTTCCCGGTGACCGCGGCGTTCCCTCGACATTGACGCCGACCAAATGGTCCAACTTTTCTCCCCGACTTGGCGTTGCCTATTCGCCAAGCTGGACTGAAGGATGGGCGAACAAGCTCTTTGGCGGGGCGGGCAAGAGCAGCATCCATGTGGGATTCGGAACCTTCTACACCGCGTTCGAAGGACTTTCAGCAGGCATCATGAGTGCTTGCGCTCCCTACGGGTATGACTACGACAGTACGTCAGGGCGACCTTTGTTTGACAAGCCGTTCGTTTCGGCCAGTACAGGCAACACGAATGGACAGCCGTTTCCGTCACCGATCCCGGCCTTCGGCGCTTCGAGAAGCAATCCGAATACGACAGTCGATTGGACGAAATACAGCCCCATTACCGGAGACCCGGCCTTTTACTATCGCAACAGCTCTCCTTATACGGAGAGCTATACGCTATCGATCGAACGTGAATTGCGAACTGGTACCATCCTGAATGTTGGGTATGTAGGCACGCAGGCACATCATCTGCTGGTGCTCACGCCCGCATCACCAGGCAATGCGACACGATGTCTGAGTGTGAGCGATCCCAGCCAGGTAATGTCCGGAACAAACACTTGCGGTCCATTCAACGAAGGCGGGCTGTTCACTAAACCAGATGGAACGCAAGTGGAGGCGCGCGGCCCTTTTGGTCCAGCGTTCGATGGCATCACCTACCAGAAGACGATTGGCGCCAGCGGCTACAATGCTATGGAGCTGACGTTGAAGCACAGCAGCCGCTATGCGGAATTTCTGGCTGCTTACACCTACAGCAAATCGATCGACAACTCTTCCAGTCTTTCAGAGGAAGTGAATCCACTTGACCCTGGAATCAGCCGAGCCATTTCTGCCTTCGATGTGCGCCATAACTTCGTATTCAGCTATAACGCGCCTCTTCCGTTTGCTGAGTTGACAGGCCGCCGTAACCGCTGGACACAGGATTGGGCGCTTTCCGGGATTACGCGGTTCAGCTCCGGGATGCCGGTTACGCTCTACAACAATGACGACACCTCATTGATTGGCTCCATGCCGAACGGTATCAACAACAATGGCGTAGACACGCCCAACATCGGCCAGGGCAATCTCTTGGTGAACCGGAATCCGAGAAACGGACGGGCGGCTTTCAATACGGCGCTCATCACGATTCCTGAAGAGGGAGGCATGGGGACAGCCCGAAGACGATTCTTTTACGGGCCGGGAAGCGAAAACTTCGATGCGTCGCTTGAGAAGAAGCTGTCAATTGGCGAGTCGCGTTCATTGCAACTACGCCTTGAGTCTTTCAACGTCTTCAACCACGCCCAGTTTTTTGGACCGAACGCGGTCAATGGGAACCCTGACAGCATCAACTTCGGTCAGATCATCAATGCGAACGCACCGCGCCAACTGCAGCTGGCTGCAAAGTTCACCTTCTGAGTTGAAGACAGGGGTCCTAGGTACTTGCGGGCCTACTATTGAGTTTTTTCTGACAGGGCTCGCAGGTGCCATAAATTTGGAAACTGTGCCGGGAGGTGGCGAAGTGGAACTTTTTGCCAATGCGGTGTTCGACTTCTTCCAGTTCCGGGGAAAAGAATTCGACGGAGTCGCCGCAGACGGTACAGACCATGTGGTGATGGTTACGCCTGTTAAGGCTGTGTTCATAGCGGGCGACGCCGTCGTGGAATTCAACCACGGTGGCCAGGCCGCATTGAGTAAAGAGCTTGAGCGTGCGATAGACGGTGGTGTATCCGATGACGGCATCGTTTCTCTTGATCAGACTGTGCAGTTCTTCTGTGGAAAGGTGGTCGCGGGTGGCGAGAAAGACGCGCAGAATTGTATCGCGTTGCGAACTGTGCTTCAGGCCAAGCCGGGCAAGATGGTCGCGGAGAATTTGTTTCGCGTCTTCAAGCATTTTGTCCGACATGCTGGACCGATCATCTACGCGCTTCTCTGGCATTTTTTCCGGGATTGCCTCGCTTATCAGGGATTATAAAGGGCCATGGCATTCGAAATCTGGAAACCCAAGCTCAAGATATTGCTATCCCATTATGTCTCTCTCGTCAGCAAGGGCATTGACAGGACCGCGATTCGTAGCGACGCCTGGCATCACCGCAGCAACGCCATCGTTTCAGGGTTTGCATTGAGCGGAATTTCGATTGCCGTGTGGGCGAAGAATCCTGCTGCCGACAATTGAGCCTATCTGTGTGCGTCGCCGACCACCCTTCTCAATACATGGCGGAATATTCGAATGTGGCTCGATGGTCGCTACCGCTGCCTTTAGTACGGGCAGGGGACGGAACCACGACTCGAAGGTCCCGCCTTGCTCCCAAAACGAGACCGTCAACCTCTTCAGGCGGTGAATTGACGGCCAAGTCCCAACGCAGCCAGGCCTTTGCGATAAGTGACGGAGCTACGGTCTGCCGGGAAGTGCGCTTCGTCGTGGAGATTCAGCGGCAGATCTTCGGGGTATTGCGACTCAACGATCTCGATGTCTTCCGAGAAGACCTGGTAATTGAAGTCGAGAGTTTGTTCGATCGGCGCATCCTTGTCGAAGTTGCGGCAGAGCGGGACAAAGAGCCGCGTTCTGCGCGCCGAGACTGGTGATGCCGCGTTCAGGATGTGAAGCTTGCCACCGCCGGGGAACGTGACAGTGAGCTTCGCGGTAAATGGCAGAAAGACTTCGAATCGCCTGTGCCAGTCGAAGTCGGGTGGCGCGAGGTGCTTGTATCCGTGCGCATAATTGCTGACCGTGCTGATGTAGTCAGCTACGAATCCTAGCTCTGTCTTCGTCACCTTGTAATCCGGAACAACTGGGTTGTCGGGTTCACCAAAGCTCTCCTTGTGAATGAACGCGAAGTGGCTCACGTCGAGAAAGCCTTCGACTTGTCTTCCGGCGGCAGCTTTGATTTCCACGCTGTCCAGGCACACTTGAAGGTAGTCGGCATCATCCCACTCGGCAAGTTCCGGCAAATTCAGCGGGCCATTGTCGACCAGGCGCACCCAGACAAGGCCATACTTCTCCTGCGCCTGGTACATGTCGAGGCGCAGTCGGGGTGAGATGGCCCCTCCAGGGTGTGCCGGGATGCAGGTGCAGCGGCCGGAGCGATCGTAACGCAGGCCGTGATACCGGCAAACGATTTCGTCGCCTTCCACATGGCCCAAGCTGAGAGGAACTCCGCGGTGATAGCAGATATCTCGCGCCGCGGTGACTGATCCGTCCGAAAGGCGATAGACAACAACGCGTTCGTCGAGCAGCCGAGTAGCGAGCGGCTTGCCGGTTACCTCATGTGAATGAGCAACCGGATACCAGAAGGTCGCCAATGCTCGCCAGTCCGATTCGGCAAAGGTGCATCCACGCGGGAGTGCCGTTGAAGTGCCTGCTACTGACAATTCTGAGGATGGAATGAAGGGCGGGAGAGATTCCATGAATCATTATGAAGGCGAAGCAAAGGCCAGATCAACTGCATTCATTCAGGCTGCGGTAATCTGTTTATCTATGCAGCTCTCGCGCCCTGAAGTTCGCGGAGTCAATCTGGATGTGCAAACCCGCTGCGCCCATTACACAACAGCTCTCGACATCATCGCCATCAAGATGAAGTGCTGCGGCATTTATTTCGCCTGCAAGGAGTGCCATGAGGCCTTGGCCGGCCATCCGACCGAGGTCTGGCCGCACGCGGAATGGACCCAGCTTGCGGTGCTCTGTGGCGCTTGCGGACATGAGATGTCGATCAATGAGTACATGGCAAGCAGCTATAAATGCCCTCATTGTCACGCCTCGTTTAATCCGGGCTGCCGCAAGCATTACCAGTTCTACTTCGCGAGCACTGAGCGAACCGATTAGATATTTGACACGCAGTGGGCGTTCGCGCCTTGCAAAGCAGGTGTACTTACTTTTCCAGAAACTTCCCAAGCACATCTGCGCAATTCTCAAGAAAGCTCCGATCGTCTGCGCCGAACGCATTGATTGTGTGGCTGTCGATGTCGATCTCGCCAACGATCTTTCCGTTGGCTCGGATGGGAACGACGATCTCCGATCTGGTTTCGAGCGAACACGCAAGATATCGGGGCTCTGCGGAAACATCTCCCACGATCACCGTCTTTTCCTGAGCGACTGCCGCGCCGCAGATCCCTTCCGTAATGGGAATACGAACGTGCTCAGTCGGAGCACCGCGGTATGGCCCGAGGACGAGGACGTTCTCGTCCTTCGCGTCCAGCATGTAGAAGCCCACCCAGTTGTAATCGGGTAGCCCTTCAGCGATGATGCCGACGCAGAACTCCTGAAACGAGGTAAGGTCTTTGGCCGTCCCAGCAAAGCGTCGAATTTCTGAGACGATGTCATGAAAGGCCGCGTTTGTCATTCCTCTATTTTCCATCACCTGATGTCAGGCAGATTTTACGAAACGGAGCGACAGTGAATTCATGCAGTAGCGAAGGCCGGTTGGCTTCGGACCGTCATCGAAGACATGGCCGAGATGTGCAGCGCACAATCGGCACGAAACTTCAGTTCGTGTCATGCCCAAGGAAAAATCATTGGCTTCGTGCACATTTTCCTTGGCAATCGGCGCCCAGAAGCTTGGCCAGCCTGTGCCGGACTCGAATTTGGTTTCGGAGCTGAAGAGCGCCGTGCCGCAACAGATGCAGCGATAGAGACCTTTGTCGTGATTGTTCCAATACTCACCGGAGAAAGGGCGCTCTGTGGCCGCATGACGCGTTACTTCGAACGAGGCGGGGGATAGTTGTTGCTTCCACTCCGCGTCGGATTTGACCACGGGGAGCAAAGTAGCCACGTCTTCTCGCTCTCCTGTGTCGGAGAACTTTACAACCTTGACTTCCTTTGGGACGTTTCCCTTTGCCTCGACAATTTCAATTCCTCCGTGGGTATTGAACGCCACTGCCGCAACTGCCGCGCCGACCGCGACAATCAGCTCTCGACGAGTCATTCGGTTCGAATCGTTCTCTGATTTCTGAATCATGATTCCCTCCGATTATCCCGTTTATCCGAACGTGAATGAAAAAGCCTGTACTCCCGGGTCCTCGAATTCGATTGCGAAGACGTGGTCGGCGACGGTTCCCTTCTGCCTCACCAGTTGATACAAGCGATGGTCCGTCACGACGCCGTTGCCCTGTGCATCGGTATCCACGCCATGATTGTCACCGGGAGCCTGGCCGTCAACGGTCACCCGAAACCGAACGGGCTTCCCATCTCCTGTCGGGCCGAGTACAAGGTGCAGATCGCGGGCATGGAAGCGGTACACGATCTTGCCGCCGGCCGATATGAGAACTGCGATCTGTTTGTGATCAACCCACTTCCCGTCAAGTCCCCATTCATTCAGCCATGGTTTGGCGGGCGCTGAATAGGTCTTCTCCACGTCCGGCTTAATCCCGCCCCGCGATGCGAAGTGTTCGGCTCGCGCATAGCCGATGTACGTCTCTGGTGATTGCACGTCGTTCGTGTCAGACGCAGCTTCCACGCCTTGCGCGCCAACGTTCACAGCGCCTGCCGGCATTGGTTTCCCGGCCTGCTCCTGCAGAAGCTTCTGGATCCAGCGTTCGGATTGGTCGTAGTTCCCCTCGCCGAAGTGTTCGAAGCGCACTTTTCCCTTGGCATCAATGAAGTAATGAGCCGGCCAGTACTCATTGTGAAACGCCTTCCATATCGCCTGGTTGCTGTCGATCGCGACCGGATAGGTGATGCCAAACTTGTTCACCGCCTTCTGAACATTCGGCGCCAGTTTCTCGATGTCGAACTCCGGCGTATGCACCCCAATCACCACCAGGCCGCTGTCCCTATACTTGTCCGCCCACGCACGAACATAGGGAATGGCGCGAATGCAGTTGATGCAGGAATAGTCCCAGAAATCGATAAGGACGACTTTTCCTTTGAGTTCTTGGGCTGTCAGCGGCGCGGAGTTGATCCACCCGGTCGCTCCCGACAGACCAGGCAAGGGCGAACTGCCGACGATGCTGGGAGGCTCCTGAGCTTTCGCGGCCGTCCGTTCTGCAATCGCGCTCCAGCAGAGGGTGGCAACCAGAGCCAGCACAATTCGTGTCCGTCGCCGCGGTTTGAAATCGGTTCTCATATTGGCTTCAATCTCCCAAGGAGCACTATAAATAGGGTGAGGTGCAACCCCCATTGTCTGATACCGTCCTTCCTGTAGACGCTTTCGAGCAGCAACGCGTTACAGAACTTCGCGCGGCCCAATTGAAGGCTGAACAGTTGTTCCTGGAAATCGAGAAACGTGGCCTGATCCGCCCCGGCATCAGCGAGAGCCGGCTGAACGCGGATATTTACGACCTTGCCAAGGAAATGCACGAGATCACGACGTATTGGCACAAGCGCATCGTCCGTGCGGGCACGAACACGTTGGCGCCCTACGATGAGAACCCGCCCGACCTGATGATTTGCGAAGACGACATACTTTTTCTCGATCTTGGGCCCGTCTTTGAGGACTGGGAGGCCGATTTTGGGCGGACATTCGTCCTTGGTTCCGACCCGCGAAAGCTCAAGTTACGGGATGACGTGTGCACGGCGTTTGCGGAGGGGAAGCGCTACTTCCACGAAAATCCCGGCATCACGGCGAGCCAGTTCTTTGCTTATGTGGTATCTCTTGCACACGAATTCGGTTGGGAATTCGGCGGCCGGATTGCCGGCCATCTAATCGGGCATTTCCCGCATGAAAAGATCGCCGGCGATAAGGTGACTCTCTACGTTCATCCGGACAGTTCTCTGCCAATGCGGTCACTCAATGAGAAGGGCCAGAAGCGTCATTGGATTCTCGAGATCCACTTTGTTGACCGCGAAAATCAGATCGGCGGCTTTTTCGAACAACTGCTCACGGTAGATTGATTATTCAAACTTCATCTATATCCAGATTTCGGCCATTGTCAACGTTGCCCGGATAAGTGGGGATCTGTCCTGAGGGGTTGCTGCGAGGGGGCGTTGATCCTCATGGACGGCAAACGCCTCCGAAGCTTAGTCTAGACCGCCTTATTCCGCCTTATTCGGTTCACCCTCAAACTTCGGCGTTGCGCCCAAGAACCACACGGCTCCCCGACCGTGCCCGCGAGAATCAATCATGCCAAGCCTTTTCAAATGAAGCAGATCGTCACGCAAAGTACGGTCTGCGACAGATGAATTGATTTCCGTGCGGATATTGGCAAACGAGGACCCTCGCATTTATCTTTGCTAACGGCGCGTTTCACGGCGGGATTTTTGCGTGGCTTGGTGTGCTCCTGACCAGCCGCTACAACCTGGGTGAGATCGGAATTGGACTCGTTCTCTCGGGCTACTGCCTGCCGGATCTGCTCTTCGGTCTCGTGATCGGTTCCTGGGGTGATCGGTACGGTCGCCCGAAACATTCAATTCGGCATCCGCCTTTGTCACTCCATGTAACGCGGAATCGTCCGGTGATCGGAGACTTCAGAGTTTCCGACCATATCGTTCCGCGACCCTCGTAGATGCCTCGTCCTTCGTACCAAGTGAATTGGTTTGACATACGATCACGCCGTTTCAGTCCATTGTCCCGTTCCGCGGAGCCATATCTATGCAGACGCGAGCTTTTTGCAATAGAAGCAGCGTCCGAGCTCTCGCACATCCACCCTGGAGTCAGAATGTACCCGCACGAGATAGTTCTCGCGCCATACATCGTCCCATGAAATGGCCTTCCCATTGAATCGCAGTTTCTCCGCGAGCCCAGGCAGTACTCTTTCCTGGATTGCAGCTGGATTGGGGATTACTACGAGCCCAAACAGGTCGTAGCAGTCGTTCCGTTGAGACTTCTGAAGAAACCGTTTGATCTCCTTCTCATAGTCCTCGCCGTTCGCGGTGACGATGATGGCTCCGAGTTCCCGCGCCCGCGCGACGATCTCAGCATCGGAAGCGGCGGTAGAGACCTTGGCCTGAGCGAGCGTGATAACGCGCTTCTCCGGAAAGAATTTCGCTGCCGCATGGCTGTCATTGTCGAAGAGAAACTTGTACTCCCTCATCTCCGTTTTTCCGTCCTCCATAGTTCTGCCGTCGCCTCGTGTCGGGCCGAGCGGCTTTCTCACGCAAAAATCTGCTGCCACCCAAACGCGCAGAGTTCCCGCACCATTTCCGGCGTCAGGCTCCGGCCTGTTGCGATGCGCGCGGCCTCGCGGATCGTGTCACTGACTTCGCGAAAATACTCTTCAGCTGCACGCTCGACCCCACGGGCCGCCTTCGCGTGCAGCACGGGCTGAACGTTTGTTTGCCACTGCTCGCGAATCGCTGCGAGATTGCCGCCAAAGGTCTCGATCGTGTCGTGGATATAAAGAATGTCCTTGGCGCGCCTGTCGTGATCACGCTTCTCGTGAATCAATATCTTCTGTACGAGGAACGACGCTGGGTTGGGAATAAGAATGCGCCGCACGTCCGGCGTCGGATAGCCAACGGCCGGTGCGATCATTACGTCCCAGGGATTTTGGAGCAACAGTTCGAGGTAACGGAGCTTCTGGACTGAGACTC
>Ga0302140_10000449_pt1 | contig 51660 bp, 37 predicted proteins | sample I_Bog_E1_1_FD_202095 | JGI IMG/M metagenome (GOLD analysis project Ga0302140, IMG submission 202095) | Peat permafrost microbial communities from Stordalen Mire near Abisko, Sweden - I_Bog_E1_1 | ecosystem: Environmental > Terrestrial > Soil > Wetlands > Peat | place: Sweden: Abisko, Stordalen...
GGTTCCGGGCTGCTATCGACTGGCGAGCGGAGATCCTGGGCCGTTTCGCTTTCAGGATATTTCCGCGCAGGCGGTGGTGCCGCTGCTGCGTCTGGAAGCGGGGCAGACGTTTCTCGATCTTTGCGCTTCGCCGGGTAACAAGACCGCGCAGGCGCTCGAAACGCCCGGGCTCCGCGCTGTTGCGTGCGATTTGCATCGGAGCCGGGCGCGGATGTTGCGGGAGCTTGGGATTGCCGTGGTGGTGCTGGACGCGCGCGATCGGCTGCCGTTCAGCCGTCAGTTCGACCGGATACTGATCGATGCGCCGTGCTCGGGGACGGGCACGCTGGCGCGAAATCCGGAGATCAAATGGAAGCTGGAGCCGGAAGACTTTGCCGATTTGCAGGAGCGGCAGATTGCCATTTTGCGCAGCGGACTTGGGCAACTGGCTCCTGGAGGTCTGCTGGTTTATTCGACGTGTTCGCTCGAACGGGAAGAGAATGAGGACGTGGTGGCGGCTGCGGGCGCGACGGTGGTGGAAACCATGCAGAGAATACCAGGGCGCGATGCGGGCGATGGTTTTTTTGCTTTTCTGCTCCGCGGTTGAGCGATAATCAGAGTAGTTCGATGATCCACATTTTGCCATCTGTTCTTTCGGCTGATTTTGCGCGGCTGGGCGAGGAAATCGCCTCCGTTGAGCGTGGCGGTGCGACGATGCTGCATGTGGACGTGATGGATGGCCACTTTGTGCCCAATCTTACGCTGGGTCCGCCGGTGGTGGAATCGATCCGTAAGGTGACGAAGAGCGTGCTCGACGTTCATCTGATGATTACGGATCCGGACAAGTATGCGCCGGTTTTTGTGGAAGCGGGCGCGGATCAGGTGTCGGTTCACTATGAGGCCGCGACGCATCTGGATCGTACGATTCGCAATATACAGTCGCTGGGCGCGAAGGCGGGGGTGGTGCTGAATCCGGCGACTCCGGTCGAAGTGCTGGAAGATATTCTGGATGTCGCCGATTACGTGCTGATCATGAGCGTGAATCCCGGCTTCGGCGGACAGAAATTTATCCCGAATGCGCTCAAAAAAATCTGGCGCCTGGACCGGATGCGGCGGGAACGCGGGCTGGCTTTCCGGATCGAGATCGACGGGGGCGTGAAGCATGACAATGTGGAAGCGATTGTGCGCGCCGGATGCGACTGGCTGGTAGCGGGAAGCTCGGTTTTTCACAGTGACGATTCGGCTTCAGCTGTGCGGGATTTGCAGCAAGTGGCCGACAACGCGCTGGCGGTTCGCGTATGAGCCCGCTGGTTTTGGGCTGACGGCGGGGGATGGCAATCGGGGTGCCACATTTGTGGCCCGTCGGGCGGTTTAATAGTCGGGTGGTTTAATAGAAGAGTACCGATGCAATCACGCAACCCTATATTCCGTAGTCCCCTGTTAGCGGTCACCTCCGTTTTGCTCGCGGTCAACCTGCTGTGCGGCTTTGGTCTCTTCCACAAGAAGAAGTACGAGACGCCCATCACGAAAGACACGATGCAGCCCGACAAGGTGTTGTTCGATAAAGCCGTCAAGAACGTCGAGAGTGGCAATTATCTGGCGGCGCGGCTGACGCTGAACACGCTGATCAATACCTATGACACGAGCGAGTATCTGGCAAAGGCGAAGCTTTTGATCGCCGACAGCTGGTTCCGGGAAGGCGACGCGCACGGGCTGGCGCAGGCGGAGATCGAATACAAGGACTTCATCCTGTTCTATCCGAACATGGAGGAAGCGGCCGAGTCTCAGTCGAAAATCTGCGACATTCACATCAAGCAGATGTCGAAGGCGGACCGCGATAACTCGCAGACGCAGCTGGCGGAGGACGAATGCCGGCAGGTGATCGTTCAGTTTCCGAATTCGAAGTACGCACCGGGAGCCGCGCAGAAGGTGCGGGACGTTCAGGAGATCCTGGCGCAGAAGGAAATGGGTACCGCGGTCTATTACTACAACAAAGGCGCGCTGCCGGCAGCTCAGGGCCGGTTCACTTATGTGACGCAGCAGTATCCGCTGTTCAGCGGATCGGATCAGGCGCTCTGGCAGCTGGCCGACGCGTATCGAAAAATGGGCGATCGGTTCGAGAATCAGGAAGCCGATGCGCTCTCCAGTATCGTGAAGAATTATCCGGCCAGTCTTCACCTCAACGAGGCGAAGAGCCGTCTGACGGAGATGAAGCGGCCTATTCCGGATTCCGATCCGGCGGCCTATGCGCGCATGAAATACAACATGGAGCATGTGACGCACGAGGGTATATTTTCGAAGGCGATGGGCGTGATTTCAGGCCGGCCCGACATGGGAATGGCGGCGAAACAGGGCGATCCGATCATGACAGCCGTGGCGCCGACCGCGCCGGTCAGCGTGCCGCTCGAAGCCGCCGGAGCCTTTGCGCCGGGCGCAGCGGCGACCATTGGCGGCGGAACGTCGGATGTAGGTATCGGAGTGGTGGGCAACAGTTCGGCCATCGATCAGAAGAGCGATGCGCGCATTGCGCCGACGCAGAATGGAGCCGCGAAGGGTTCGGCTACGCTTACCGACGCAGCGGCAGCTCCGGCCCAGCAGGCGCCCCTGCCGACTAACCGGACGAAGAAGGAACTGGACGATTACAAGAAGCGCATGGACGACAACGCCAAGCTGCAGAAGAAAGCTTACGACGCGGCGGTGAAGAGGTGTGCGAAGACGCCGACGGCTCCCGGTTGCGCCGCCCCTCCGTCGTTAACGCCTGAAGTTGCGCCGCCGAATGCCGCGACTCCGACGACCACTTCGGCGCCCGTGGCGCCGCCCACTTCCATGGCGCCCAGCGCAACACCGAACGCCATCCGGCAATGAGCCGCATACTGCTCGCCGACGACAGCCCGCATGCGCAGCGTATGGGCGAGCGGATTCTCCGCGACGAAGGTCACGAAGTTGTTGTCGTCAGCGATGGAAAAGTAGCGGTACTGCGTCTGGAAGACGCTCAGCCGGATCTGATCATCGCGGATATCTCGATGCCGGAAGTTTCCGGTTTTGAGCTATGCGAATATGTGAAACGCACCACCGGGATACCGGTGATTCTGACGGCGGGTCCGGTGGAACCGATCGACGAAGCCGAGGTGGACCGGGTGCGCGCCGATGGCGTTCTGCGCAAGCCGTTCGAGGCGAGCGTGCTGCTGGAATCGGTGGGACGTTTCGTTACCGGCCGGAAGAAGCAGACGGCTCCGGTGGTGCGGTCCGGGGCGATGCCGGCGCGATCGGTGGCGGTAATCGATCCCGAGCAGGTGCGCGCGGCGGTTACGATTGCGCTCGATAGCGCAATGCCCGGGCTGGTGGATCAGATCACGGATAAAGTTATTGCGGTGCTTTCGGCGCGGAAGAGTTCTTAGTTTCGCGCGTTGCTGAGGTGCCAGGCAATTACTTTCCGCCCCACTTTAACAGGCTGGTGACGGGTCGGGTGAGCGGGTTATCGTCGTGATTCGGGCTGACGCGGATGGCGTAGCCGAGGCGGCCGGTGTGCTCGGGAATGATGTCGCGCTCGAAGATCGCAACATCGTCGGCTTCCATGCGGGTGCCGGGCAGCGGCACCACTTCGGTGTGTTCGAGATTGCCGCCCGCACTGATGGCGCCGATGAGGCATTCGACGCGCACGTCTTCGGGCTTAAGTCCGGCCAGGTAGAGAGCTGCGTGAACGGAAATCGGTTTGCCGCTCATGACGGGTCCGCTGGGTGCGGGTCCCATATCGACGAAGCGAACCTGCGGCCAGACTTCGCGCACGCGCGCGTTCCAGCGGGCACGGGAACGCGCCTCTTCGAAGTTGCCGCCTTCCATCCACATCCAGTTGGCGTGCGAGGGATCGTAGAGTTTGACCGAGTAGTCGTTCACCATGCGGCGGGCATCGAAAGCCGGCGTCAGGTTCATGAGGCTTGCCTTCATGCGGCGGACCCAGTCGCTTGAAAGGCCGCCTTCCGATTGCGCGTAGTAGAGCGGCACGATTTCGTTTTCCAGCAGGTAATAGATGTTGGTGGCGTGGATCGCATCCTGATCTTCGGAGTAAGGTTCGCGGTCGCCGATGGCCCAGCCGCCGGACATTTCGTAAGCTTCGTCGAACCAGCCATCGAGGACGGAGAGATTGAGGACGCCGTTCATGGCGGCCTTCATGCCGCTGGTGCCGCAGGCTTCTTCGCCGCGGCGCGGAGTGTTGAGCCAGAGATCGACGCCCTGCACGAGTTCGCGGGCCACCTTCATATCGTAGTCTTCGACGAAGACGATGTGCTTCCAGAGCTGCGGGTCGCGGGCCAGTTGTGCGATCTCGCGGATGAAGGTCTTGCCGGGCTGATCTTTGGGATGCGCCTTGCCGGCGATGACGATCTGGACCGGGCGTTCGGGATTGCAGAGGATTTTGCGGAGGCGGTCGACGTCGCGGAACAGCAGTGTGGCGCGCTTGTAGGTGGCGAAGCGGCGCGCGAAGCCGATGGTGAGCGCGTGCGGATCGAGAACTTCGGCGGAGTAGCGGACTTCGGCGGCAGCTGCTTTGCGGCGCGCGGCCGATGCGGTCTGGCGATCGCGGACGAAGGAGATCAGGCGGCGTTTGCGGCGGCGATGCATCTCGAGGAGCTCTTCGTCGGGGATATCGCGCACCAGTTTCCACATGGCGGAATCGTTCCAGCGCGTGCGCCAGTCGGGTTCGAGGTACTGATCGTAGAGATCGGCCAGATCGCCGTTGACCCAGCTGGGAGCATGGACGCCGTTGGTGACCCAGGTGATGGGAGTTTCGGAAACTGGGAGTGTGGGCCACAGGCCATTCCACATTTCCTGCGAGATTTCGCCGTGCAGCCTGCTGACCGCGTTGCGGTAGGCCGAAGTGTTGAGGGCCAGAATCGCCATGGAGAGCGGCTCGCCCGAGTCTTTGGCGTTGCGGCGGCCGAGCGCCATGAAGCTGTCGAAATCGATTTTCGCGCTCTGGCAGAAATCGTTAAAGTAGTGGAACATCAGGCCTGGATCGAACAGATCGATGCCCGCGGGGACCGGCGTGTGCGTGGTGAAAACGTTGTTGACGCGAGTGGCTTCGAGGGCCTCTTCGAAGCGCAGGCCCTGGCGTTCGATGAAGAGGCGGATGCGTTCGAGCGCCAGAAAAGCCGAGTGCCCTTCGTTCATGTGAAAGACGGTGGGCTTGTAGTGCATGGCTTCGAGCGCTCGCATGCCGCCGATGCCGAGCACGATTTCCTGGCGAACGCGCATGTCGTTATCGCCTCCGTAGAGCTGGCTGGTGATGCCGCGATCTTCCGCGCGCGCGTTATCGGGCGTGTTGGTATCGAGGAAGATCATCTTGATGCGGCCGACGGCGAGGGTCCAGAGACGGATTGCCACGGGTCCGGTGGGCAAGTCGATGCGCACGGAACGCTGGTTGCCTGCCTCATCGAGGGAGGGTTGCACGGGAAGCGAGTAGAAATCGTTTTCGAGATAACGTTCCTGCTGCCAGCCATCGGCGTTGAGGTGCTGGCGGAAATAGCCGAGCTGATAGAGAAGGCCGACGCCGACGAGCGGCAGGTCAAGATCGCTGGCCGATTTCATGTGATCGCCGGAGAGGATGCCGAGGCCGCCGGAGTAGACGGGGAGGCATTCGGTGAGTCCGTATTCGGCCGAGAAGTAGGCGACGACTTTGCCGTCCGCGCTGGTGGGCGGATATTTCATGTGCGAATCGAAACGCTGGCAGGCGAGCTGGTACTGCGCGAGATAGCGGGGATCGGACGCCATTTTTTCCAGCGTGGCCTGCGAGATGCGGCCCAGCATGACGACGGGATTGTAGCCGGATTCCTTCCACATGGCGGGGTCCAGGCGGCGGAAAAGCGCGCGTATGGGCGGTTCCCAGGCCCACAGAATGTTGTTGGCAAGCTCCTGCATGCGTGACAGCTGCGGGGGCAGAGCCGGACGGACTACGAATTCCCTGATGGGGTGAATGTTTGATGGCATACGGACGATGTGAAAGATCGAACGAAAAATAACGTGGAAAGCAGTGGTTCTTATGCTAGTGTAACCTGCCGTTCATATAAGTTGCGCCGAATTTGGCTAACTGAGTACCGGGACCAGGGTTGAGTCGCCTGTGCGCTGGTCGGAGGTCACGAGGGTGAGGGAGTGGACGCGCGCGGTAGCGGCGATGGCGCGGTCCATGGGTCGCGGAGGATGCTGAGATGGGCGGCGTCGAGGGCGATTTCGAAGGTCATGGGGATGAGCTGAAACTCCGGGTCGGCCTTGATCCGGGAGAAGACCTGATCGAGAGGCGCTTTGAGGGCGAGCCGCTTGTCGCCGACCAGCATGGCAATTTCGAGCAAGGTGATGGCACTCAGGGCCAGCGGCATTCTGTTGCGAACGGAAGATTCCATGCCGCGAACCTGGTCGCGCGTGAGCTTCTTCCTGTCATGGAGCCAGCGTAGCAGGATGTGGGTGTCAAGCAACAGGCGAGGGGCCACGGCGAGTTATTTCAGACAGTCGTAGAGATGAGTCGAATCATAGTTGACGATGTCGCCCACGATCTCTATTTTCCCTGCCAGGCTTTTTCTTGCCGAGCCCCACGCGGCCTTCTTCAGTTTCGTCGGCTTTTCGGGAGGGCTGAGCACGGCTACCGGACGGCCGCGGCGCGTAATCGTGATGGCTTTGGCGTCTTTTTCCAGCGCTTCCAGATAAGAAGCGGAGTTTGCTTTGAAGTCCGTGACGGTTACAACCTGCGCGCTCATCGTTTAATCATAACGCCGATTGCAGGAGCGTTTCCATTATACGCATGTTAGTCAGGGCCGGCGGCACTATTTTGAGAACAGAAGGTGAGCGGCCATGGCGAGCTACTTCAGGCAGTCGTAGAGATGCGTTGCATCGTAGTTCACGATGTCTCCGACTTCCGTTATCCGGCCGGCCCAGCTGCCTCTGGATGATCCCCACGATGTTTTCCGTTTCAGCTTCTTCGTCGGCCTTTCGGGAGGGCTGAGCACGGCTACCGGACGGCCGCGGCGCGTAATCGTGATGGCTTTGGCGTCTTTTTCCAGCGCTTCCAGATAAGAAGCGGAGTTTGCTTTGAAGTCCGTGACGGTTACAACCTGCGCGCTCATAGCTTAATCATAAAGCCGATTGCAGGAGCGTTTCCATTACACGCATGTTGCCCAGCGCGTTTTCGAGCGGCACAGGCACTTCGGTGTCGTCGAGAATGGCGCGCGCGAAAGCGTCGCCCTGGAGCGTGTATTGATCGCAAATGGGAAACGTCTCCGTGCGGTCATTGGTGCCGACGCGGACGAAGATTCTGGTTTCGCGATCGGGCGGAGCGTTGAACGGAATTTCGATTTCGATGTGCCCTTTGGCGCCGAAGAAGTGCACGCGCTGAAAAGGATTCATCTGCATGCTGGTGGTGAAGAGGGCCTGGCCGTTGGGGAAATCGAGCAGGCCGGAGATGGTGTGGTCGATGCCGAAATCGGGATCTCTTTCGATGCGGGCGCTCACGCCGCGGGGTTCGGCGCCGAAAATCCAGCGCGAGGCGTGGATCGGATAGCAGCCGATGTCCATGAGGGCGCCGCCGCCGTATTGCGGCTTGTTGCGGATGTTGGCGGCATCGCGGTTGAAGAAGCTGAAGACGCAATGCATGGAGCGGAGTTCGCCGATCTCGCCCGACTGGACGATTTCGCGCGTGCGCAGCCACTGCGGGTGAACGTGAATCATGAAGGCTTCGCCGATTTTCACGCGCGCGCGGTCGCGGGCATCGATGAGCCGGAGCACTTCGGCGGGATCGAGGCCGGCCGGCTTTTCGCAGAGCACGTGCTTGCCGGCCTCGGCCGCGCGGATGGACCACGGCACGTGCATGTGATTGGGCAGCGGGTTGTAGATGAGGTCGAGCGAAGGATCGGCCAGGAGCTGTTCGTAGGAGCCGTAGGCAACGGGGATGCCGAGCCTTGCGGCGGCTTCCTGTGCGCGGCCGAGATCGCGGGAGGCGATGGCCGTTACTTCGGCGTGTTCGCACTTCTGCATCGCGGGAATTACTTTCACGGTGCCGATTTTCGCGACGCTCAGTACTCCGATGCGAATCTTTTTGGCCACGGTGCCCTCCTACATCCAGCGTTTTATGAAATTGGTATCGAAGGTGCCGGCGACGAAATCGGGTTCGTTCAGGATGCGTTTGTGGAGCGGGATCGAAGTGTGGATGCCTTCCACTACGAACAGATCGAGAGCTCGTTTCATGCGTGCGATGGCTTCGGTGCGATCGGCTCCGTGCGCGATCAGTTTGGCGACGAGCGAATCGTAATAGGGCGGAATGACGCCATCCTGATAAGCGTGCGTGTCGACGCGAATGCCGATGCCGCCAGGCAGATTGAGGCCCGTGATGCGGCCCGGAGACGGCGCAAAAGTTTCAGGGTTCTCCGCATTGATGCGGCACTCGATGGCGTGGCCGCGCGGTACCACGGGGCCGCCGAGAATATCTTCGAGACGCTCACCGCCGGCGATGCGGATCTGCGCTTTGACCAGGTCGACGCCGGTCACCATTTCGGTTACCGGGTGTTCCACCTGAATGCGCGCGTTGACTTCGATGAAATAGAGATCGCCCTTCTCATCCATCAGGAATTCGACGGTGCCGGCGTTGCTGTAGCCGATGGCCTTGATGGCTTCTTTGAGCTTGGCGACGACGCGTTTGCGAACCTGCTCGCTCAGCGCGGGCGAGGGCGACTCTTCAAGCAGTTTCTGGTGGCGGCGCTGGATGCTGCACTCGCGCTCACCCAGAATTTCCACGCTGCCGTGTTCATCGGCCAGCAACTGGAACTCGATGTGACGCGGGGCGCCGATGAATTTTTCCAGATAGACATCGGCGCTGGAGAACGACGCGCCGGCTTCCTGCTGCGCCTGTTCGAGCAGCGCGGGTAATTCTTCGGCGGAGTTTACGATGCGCATGCCGCGTCCGCCGCCGCCAGCTGAAGCTTTCAGGATGACGGGATAGCCGATTTTGTTGGCGGTTTCGACGGCTTCTTCGGCGCTGGCGAGTACGCCTTCGGAGCCCGGCAGAATGGGCACGCCGTGTTCCTTCATAATGGCCCGCGCGCGCTCCTTGATGCCCATCTGCGAAATGACTTCCGGGGTGGGGCCGATGAACTTGATGCGCGAGACGCGGCAGACTTCGGCGAAGCCGGCGTTCTCGCTGAGAAAGCCGTAGCCGGGATGGATGGCATCCACATTCGTGATTTCCGCGGCGCTGATGATGGAGGGGATATCGAGGTAGCTGCGCGCGCTCTTGGCCGGCCCGATGCAAATGGCCTGATCGGCGAAGCGCACGGGCAGGCTGTGGCGATCGGCCTCGGAGTAGACGGCGACGGTCGGGATGCCGAGATCTTTGCAGGCGCAGATGATGCGCAACGCAATCTCTCCACGATTGGCGACCAGTATTTTCTTAAACGGGACGGATGCCAAAGAGCGCTTCTCCGTATTCCACCGGCTGCCCGTTCTGCACGAGCTTGCTTTCGATTACGCCCGCGGCATCGGCTTCGATCTCATTCATCAGCTTCATCGATTCGATGATGCAGAGAACCTTGCCTGGGGTCACGTGTTCGCCGATACGCACGAAGGGCGGCGCGCCGGGCGACGAGCAATCGTAATAGGTACCCACGATCGGCGACTTCACGTACATCAGCGAATCGGTTTCTTTCTTTGCGGGCGCTTCGGCCTTCGCAGCCGCTGCGGGCGCGGCCGTTACCACCGGCTGCGGCGCCACCACGCTGGCTTCTGCGCCAACCTTTGTGCGGATGCGGACGCGGTTTTCGCCGCGCTGCACTTCAAGCTCGGCAACACCGGTATCCGTCGCAAGCTGAATCAACTCCCGGATCTCGTCATTAGTCATGCAACTGACTAGATTAACAGTAGGGCAATGGGTTTCGCGGGCGCGAATCGTTAAAAACCGCGAGCCCCCCTTTCTTTCGGCGGCTTACCGGAGTAATATCTGAGGCAGTTGAAACTGGTCTGACGGGATTCCGAATGCAGGCAGGAGAGGAAAATATGTTTGAAAGCCTTGACGAAAGAATCGAACAGGACGAGAAGGGTGAGTATTCGGCTAAGGAGCGGGTTCTCCATTACCTTGCCATTACGGCGATTTCCGTAGTGGCGGTGGGCGGTATTGCGATTGTGTTTCAGTATGTGAAATAAGTTGCGGCGCGCCGGGAGCCGGAGGGCGATGCGGGGCAGGTTACGATACCACCATGTCCTTCCGGCTCAGGACGGCGCAGGGCAAGCTCAAAATTGAGCACAGCATTCTGGAAAATCTTCGGCCGGTGCTGGACAGGCTGGTGGTCGGCGAAGAGATTCGTTCGGTGATTCCTGGAGTAATCCGGCCGGTGCGCGATGCGAAAGGGCCGGTGAAGATTCGGATCACGGTGCCGACGCAGAACGGCTGGAAGGCGATTGCGCTGGCGAACGGGGCACGGCAGGAGCTGTTCATCAGTACCGCACTGGGCGAAGAAGAACTCGCGGTCCTCATTCGTGCGGCGATTGAGAATTAGGCGGCTGAGGCGGGAAGTAATACAGATAAATCGAGCGATGGATTTTTTCCGTTGGCTCAATTCTCCCGGCCCATTTCGGCTGGCCACTAAGTTTCCAGGCGGTAATGCAGACAGCGCTCCAGCCGGGCGGCGGCCGATCGCCATCGGGCACCGGTTCGTAGTGCGGGAAGGTATGCCCGTTGGCAACCATATAGCCCGAGCTGTTTGGTTTGAAGTGGAGATCCTGCACGCCGAGTTGCTGGAGGCGGAGTGCGAGGCCGCGCATGCCCTGGTCCCAATCGAGATCGGAATCGGCGAGGATTCTTTCGGGATGGCTGCCGGCGATTTCGTTGGTATAGCTGAGGTAGTCGGGGTGTTCGAGCGCTCCGGTGGCTAGCTGCCAGAGCAGCAATGCGGCGGCGGTCCATGTCATCCAGTTACGATTGGCGCGGAATAGCCGGTCAAGTGCCGCGCCGGCGCAGACTGCGAAGCCTGTGTAGATGGGCAGGATGTGGCGTACACCGATATTGATGTGGCTGAACAGGCCGACGGCCAGAAGTGCGGCGATGAGCGCAAGGGGCATGGCGATCGGCAGACGATCGCGTTTGCGGATGGCGAACCCGATCGCGATGGCCAGCAGGATCAGCGTGGCCAGCGGCGTTTTCACCGCCAGCACGACGGGATAGTAATACCAGAAGCCGGTTTGACTGCGCTGGCCGAGCAGATAGGCGAGATGACCTGCATTGTTGTGCAGATACACGTAGTGGATGCCGGTGAAAAATGCGGGCGCGGGCAGCGTGGCGTGCAGATAATCCACCGGGCCGATGGCGAAGCGATATCCCGACCAGACGAGCAGGAGCGCGATTGCCGTGCAGAGGGCTGTCCAGGGAAGCAGTCTTGCGATGCGTTTCAGTGCGGGTATGAAGCCGGGGCGATCACGCAGCAGATGCGCGGCATACATGAGCAGCCAGGCGGCGGGCAGAAAGGCCAGCGAGGAGAACTTCGAGAGCAGGGCGAGTCCGAATGCGGCGCCCAGGACGGCAGAAGTGCGCCAGCCTGGTTTGGATGCCCAATATAAAGATGCGACGAGCGTTGCGCTCACGAAGGCGGTGAGGGCCATGTCGGTTGTGGCGAGCCCTGCGTGGGCGAGAATTGTCGGCGTGGTGGTGAAGAGCAGGGTGGAGAGCACGGCGGTGCGGGTTCCGGCGATGCGGAGGCCCCAGAAATAAACCGCTGCCGCGCCTATCCAGAAGAACGGGAGCATGAAGAGCCGGCTGAAGAAGAGCGCGCGATTGTAGCGTTTGTTCTGGCCGAGAAGGTGGTAGCCTTCGTCGTACATGTCTTTGATGTGCGACCAGCGGCCGCCGGCGTAATAGACGCCGAGTGCGCCGGTGACGCGTGCGAGGGGCGGGTGCTGGTCTTCGTAGGTATAGGTTCCGTTTTCGATCCATTCGATGCCAGCGGCGAGATGCGCGGGTTCATCGGTGGTGTGGCTGAGGACACGATAGGTGGAAACGATGCGCAGCGAAGCAATGAGTACAAGGATCACCGCGAGCGCGCGAGGACTACGGGCGATCCAGTTGATCATTATCTGGCGTCCATTGGCGGTTTTGAAGATTCCACTGGCGCGAGCCATAGGACAAATGCGGTGAGTAATGCGATCAGGGTCGAGATGGCGCCGGCGATGACGCTGAGCGGACGGTAGCGCATCTCGATCGTGTGTTTCCCTGCGTTCGCAACCACGCCGCGCAGAGTTGTGTAGACGGAGTACACCGGCTCGGAATGTCCATCGACTGTCGCGAGCCAGCCGGGCGCGTTGTTTTCGCTCATGATGACCATGCCGCGGCAATTCATGGTCACGATGGTTGTGGTCTGGTTGATTCCGCGCGTGGTTTTGCCAATGGAATCGCCGGTGCAGTTTTCCAGCGCGGGGGACGTCTCATAGAGAAAGGTCTGCTGCGACAGATCGAAAGCGGGGTCGTATAAATGCCGCCTCGCGTCGACCTGGTCCGTCACTTTGACAGCTTCGTGAACCGTCCAGACTCGTGGCATGGCATCGGGGCTTGCGAAGACCGCCAGTCCGTTTGCAGCGCGAAAAATCTCCTTCTGTTCCGGGACGAACGGCTTGCGGCCGATGGCCCAGGGGGCGGCGAAAATGGCGCGTCCACGAAGACTGTGCCCGTCGATCAGGAAGAAATCGGCCGGGACGCTGGGTACGTAGGCATCCAGCGTGTCGATGCCGTACCAGTCGCCGAAGTTGAAGGGCACGTCGTCACGGTTTACCCATGCGCGTGCGGGTGTGGGCTGACGCAGCAGAAAATCCGCTATTGGTTGGGCATCGTCCAGTTGACCGAGAAAAACGTTGCGGGTGGCTTCTTCTTTGTTCGGCAGGAAGAATGCGGCGTTGTTGCCGAGTTCCAGCAGATAGAGGGCGACGATCAGGATTGGCATGCCACGGCGCACCGTTTCGGCGCGGCTCATGCGGAATATGAGGCCGGAGATTGCGAACGAGACGAGCACCGTGATCATGACGCGGTCGTCGCCCGTCCACTTCTGGCCGTTGACGAAGAATGCGGTGAGGATGATGAAAAAGACGGCGATTCCAAAGCTCAGCAAAATGAGAGCCAGACGCCGTTTCATGCTTGCGGGTACCTGGAGCAGCGCATCCATCCCGAAGGCCATGAGGATGGCGATGGCGAAATGCATGAGATACAGCGCATTCATGGGCTCGCGCGCCTTGCCGAATATGGGGAGAAGGCTATAGAGAATGCCGTGAAAGACGTTGCTGTTGCCGAGCGCCAGCAATAGCCCCGCAATGCCGACGCCGAGCAGAATACGGACCTCCTTCGTTCGCCAGAATTGCGCGAGGGCAAGACCAGTCAACGCCAGCGCCACGATGCCCACATAGGCGCTGACGCCATCGTCATAACCCGGAACGACGATGCCCAGCAGATATTTGGGGCTGAGCGAAAACTGCTGGTGGACGGTATAGGGCACCGGTGAATTCCAGGAAATGGGATCGTGCTGAGAGCCAACCCAGCGAACGGCGGTGCGTGCGTAAGAGAGCGTCGGCCAGATCTGAAATGCGCCGGACGTCGTGAGAAAAATCAGAAAGACTGCAGCGGGAGCGAGCAGCTGACGCCGGATGCGTCCGCGTTCAAACAGAGAATACAGCCAGACGCTGAGCGTGGCCAGAGACAGGAACAGCGGCGCAATATGATGTCCGCTCAGCCAGCTTACGCCCAGAAACACGCCGCAGAGGGCGGCGCTGGTGTTCGGGCGAACGCCTCGCAATGCCCGGAAGAGGAACAGGAAGACAAGCGGCGCCCATGTGGCGCCGTTGATGATTTGCGGGTAGCTGGTGTTACCGATGTAGCCACCGAGCGCGAAGGAAATTCCCCCTATAAGAGAAGCGAGACGACTTCTTCCAAGGTCGCGGCAGAGCAAATAACAGAAAAGCGCGGCGAGGTAGTGGATGCCCACGTAATACCAGTTCAGGTAGTGAACGTTGATATGACCGTCGCGGAGGGGAAGGGCGAAGAGTATCCAGTTGATCGGGTACGCCAGACCTGGCTGAGCCTGGCCGATCAGCGACTGACCCAGGAACTGGAACGGATCCCACATGGGAAATACAAGCCGATGGAACTGCGTCGCTTCATACTGGAACCACGGCATCACCTGGTAGGCGAGGTCGGGCGATTGCAGCCAGCTGTACTGGTTTGTGAGGGTGAGTTTCCAGTAGAAGCCAATGACGATCAGCAACAGCAGAAAGGCCGCTGCCATTGTTCGGTATAGGGATCTGCCGGGTGCCTCTGCGGTCATAGTAAACGCCGCAAGTATAGCGCAGGCTGGTGGGAATGCCCTCTGCGATCAGGCCAATCCGAAAAGCCGCACCGCGTTTTCTTTGAGGATGAGCGGACGCACTTCGTCTTTGATGGCGATCTTTTCGAAATCGCCCATCCAGCGATCCGGCGTAAGCAGAGGATAGTCGGAGCCGAACAGCACTTTGTTTTTCAACAGGCTGTTGGCGTACTGGATGAGAGTCGCGGAGAAATACTTCGGGGACCAGCCGGAGAGATCGATATAGACCTTCGGTTTGTGCAGGCAGATCGAGATCGCTTCGTCCTGCCAGGGGAAGGACGGGTGCGCGAGGATGATGGGCAGATCGGGAAAATCGACGGCGACATCGTCGATTGGCATTGGGTTGCCGTACTTGAGGCGGATGCCGCCGCCGCCGGGCATGCCGGTGCCGATGCCGCTGTGTCCGGTGTGGAACAGCACAGGCAGTTGCGCTTCGGCAAAGACTTCATAGAGCGGATAGGCGATGGAATCGTTGGGTGAAAACTGCTGGAGCGGCGGATGCAGTTTGAGGCCGCGCGCACCTGCCGCGACGAGGCGCTTTGCTTCGCGCACGGCTTCGGGGCCGCGCGTGGGGTCGATGCTGGCGAAGGGAATGGCGACGTCTGGGTTATCGAGCGCGAACCGGATGATTTCGTCGTTGGGGACCATGGGGCGGCCGGTGAGGCGTTCGTCGACGGTGAAGACTACGCAGGCCATGTTGCGGGAGCGGTAGTAATCGGCGAGGGCGTTTCGTTCGCGCGGCGCGCCGCTTGAGCCGAAGTATTTTTCGGCGGCCTGATCGGCGCTGGCAGCTTCGCCGGTGTGTTCGATGTGCACGTGAACGTCGATTGCTTTGAGGTTTGCGGTGTTCATGAGGCGATTCCGATCTGGGTGTCTGCGCAGACGACGCGCGCGGACGGGTTGGGTTGATAAAGCTCTTCCACGATAGCGGCCCGGTTTTCGCGCACGGCGCGCTGGTTCAGGGTGCCTTTGTCGGTAATTTCGCCGGCTTCGATGGAGGGCGACTGGTGGAGAAAGATGGCGCGTTGTACGAGTGTGGAACTGCCGGTGTTGAGATCCGCGAATTGGTTGAGGCGGGTGCGGAATTCGTGCGCGGAAGCGGCTGGGGCGGGGAATACGAGGGCCGTGACAAAGTCGCGATCGGGGCCGGCGAGCACCACGTCTTGCACCAGAGCCCCGAAGTGCTGGAGAAACTTCATGCGCAACGGTCCGGCGCTCACCCAGGTCCCGGTGGAGAGTTTGAAATCTTCGTTGAGGCGGCCATCGAAGCGGAAGCCCTTGAGGGGGTCGGAGGGGTCAGCGAAGACGAGGGCGTCGCCCATGCGGTAGTAGCCTTCTTCATCGAACGAGGCGCTGGTGAGCGCAGGGTTGCGCCAGAAGCCGGGTGTCACGGAGGGGCCTTTTACGCGCGCTTCGAGTTTGCCGGCCACGGGTGCAAGTTTCAGCTCGACGCCTGGCAGCGGCAAGCCGACCAGGCCCGAGGCTGCGCCTTCGATGCCGGTGAAGAGCGCCGAAGGTGCGGTTTCGGTGGCTCCGAGGCCCGTCATCATGAGGATCTCTTCGCCGCACGCAGCCACGGCAAGTTCCTGCAATTCATCCCAGACGCGCTGGCTCAGGCCAGCGGCGGCGTAGAAGAGGACCTGCACTTTGCTGAAGAAGACGCGGCGAAGTTCGGGGTCGGCGCGCATGCGGTCCACCAGCATCTCGAAGCCTTTGGGCACGTTGAAGTACGCGGTGGTGGCGATTTCGCGCAGGTTTCGCGCGGTGGCATCGAAGCCGGCGGCGGTGGGGCGCCCGTCATCGATATAAAGCGCGCCGCCGTTGTAGAGTGCGATGCCGAAGTTGTGATTGCCGCCGAAGGTGTGGTTCCAGGGCAGCCAGTCGCAGAGCACGGGCGGCGCGTCGGCGAGGAACTGCATCGAGGAGCGGATGATTTCCTGATTCGACGTGAGCATACGCTGCGTGTTGACGACGCCTTTGGGAGAGCCGGTGGAGCCGGAGGTGAAGAGAATCTTCGCGATGGTGTCAGCCGTGACGCGGGCGTGGGCGTCGTCGACGGCGGATGTGATGGCAGTGTCTTCCAGTTCGGCGAAGCGGGTTGACGGGATGCCGGTCGCGGAGGATTCCGTTACGACAAGTTCAACACCTGCGAGCGGCAGGTTGCGCAACGCAGGTTCGAAGAGATGGCCATGTTCCGCGAAAATCATGGCGGGTTGCAGCGTGGCGATGATTTTTTCAAGCGTGCCGAAGGTTTTTACCGCAAGCGAATAGGCGGGCGCGATGGGCGCATAGAGAACGCCTGCATACATGGCGGCAAGGGCCAGCAGAGCGTGTTCGAGGCTGTTGCCGGAAAGGATGGCGATAGGGCGGTCGGGAGACAGGCGCCGGTTGATCAGCGCTTGCGCAATGGCGCGGACGCGGGCCAGGGTTTGCGAATACGTGAGGCGCTGCCATGCGCCATCGGGGCCGCGACGAGCCAGAAAAGTGCGGTTGGGCGCCGTTGTGGCCCAGTGCTCCAGACGCTCGGTGATTTTTTCCGGATAGGCGGCGAGAGTGCGGGGAGAGCGCACGTAGATAGTGCCGTCGGAGCGGTGATCGAAGATGGCGGCAGCGTCGGTGACGCGCACCGCCCGCACTCTACGCGCGCTCGTTGTCATATGCACGGAAAGTTTTATTCTCTTGTGCGAGGCGAATGAGAAGTGGCGCGGGCGTCCAGCGATCGCCGAATGCCGCATGAAATTCGGCGATGCGCGCGGCGATTTTCGCGAGCCCGGTCTGATCCGCATACATCATCGGACCGCCGAGCCGCGCGGGGAAACCGTAGCCGTTGATATAGATGACGTCGATATCGGCGGCACGCAGGGCGTAGCCCTCTTCGAGGATGCGCGCGCCTTCGTTGATGAGCGCGTAGACGGTGCGCTCGATGATCTCTTCCGCGGTGAACGTGCGCTGCGGAATATGGGCTTCGAGCGCTTGCTCGCGGATCAGCGCGGTGACTTCGGGATCGGGCGTGGCCTTGCGATCCGCGCCATAGAGGTACCAGCCGCGGCCCGTTTTCTGGCCGTAGCGACCCATATCGAACAGCTTGTCCTGCACAAGCGGCTTGCGAATGCCGGGTTCCGTGAAATGTCCCAACGCTTTGCGGACACGCCAGGCTACGTCGATGCCGGCCATGTCGTCGACGGCGAAAATGCCCATGGCCATGCCGAAGCCGGCGAGGGCCTGATCCACCTGTTCGGGCGTTGCGCCTTCTTCGACCAGAAACTGCGCTTCGTACATATAGGGGAACATCATGCGATTGCCGATGAAGCCTGGGCAATTGCCCGCTACGACGCCGACTTTGCTCAGCTTCTTCGCAAACGCCAGCGCCGTGGCGAGGACTTCGTTCGAAGTGGCTTTGCCCCGCACAATTTCGACGAGGCGCATGACGTTGGCCGGGCTGAAAAAATGCAGGCCGACAACCGACTGCGGCCGTTTCGTGACGGAAGCGATTTCGTCGATATTCAGCGTGGATGTGTTGGTGCCGAGAATGCAATCCGCGGACGCAATCGCGTCGATTTCGGCGAAGATCTGTTTCTTGATCGCCATGTCCTCGAAGGCGGCCTCAATGATGATGTCGGCAGCTTCGAAGCCGGCATAATCCAACTGCGGATGAATGCGCGCCATGCGTTCTTCCACGCCTTGCGGGGTGAAACGGCCGCGCTTCACGGAGACGTCGTAGTTTTTGCGGATGGTTTCGATGCCGCGATCGAGCGAAGCCTGTTGCGTATCGCGCAACAGAACCTGCAGGCCGGCATTCGCGCACGCCATGGCGATACCGCCGCCCATGGTGCCCGCGCCGATGATTGCCACCTTCGCGATGGGCCGCACCGCAGTGTCTTTGGCGATGCCGGGAACTTTCGAAACGCCGCGTTCGGCGAAGAAGGCGTGGATGAGCGCGCGGGCCTGATTCGAAGCGACGCATTCGGCGAAGAGTTCGCGCTCGCGGCGGCAGCCTTCATCGAAAGGTAATTCGACGGCGGCTTCGATGGCTTCTATGGCCTTGAGCGGCGCGATGGCTCCGCGGCGGATTTTGGCCGCGAGAGCACGGCCTGCCGCATAGAGCGGGGCGTTCGTTGCCGCCGTGCCGAGCTTCTCGTTGCGCTCGCACGTGCGCCGCCGGCCAACCACATCGCGCGCAAACGCGATGGCGCTTTCAAGCAGCTTGCCGTTGGTCACAGCGTCTACCAGACCTGCTGCGAGCGCGTCGGCTGCGGTGATCGGCTTCCCGGTCACGCACATGTCGATGGCGCGTTCGACGCCCGCCAGACGGGGCAAGCGCTGCGTGCCTTCGGCGCCGGGAATGATGCCGAGGTTCACTTCGGGTTGTCCGAGTACGCCATCGTGCGCGGCAATGCGGTAATGTCCCGCCATTGCAACTTCCAGGCCCCCGCCCAGAGTGGTGCCATGCAGCGCCATCACTACGGGTTTGGCGGAATCTTCGATGCCGGCGAGAAGACGGTGCAGCGCGGGTAGCTTTGCGGGTTGTCCCCACGCCGCGGCTTCGAGCTCTTTGATATCGGCTCCGGCGATAAAGGTGCGGCCCGCGCCGATCACGACGATAGCCTTCACGGCCACGTCATCATTGGCGCGCGCGATAGCGGCTTCCAGACCTTCGGGCACGCCAGGACTGAGGGCATTCACCGGCGGATTGTCGATTGCGACGATCGCAACGCCGTCATCGGCGGCATATTGGACGAGTGGATTCATTTGATCAGAGCCGCGCCAGGCAGGCGTTCCATTAACTCCGCGTCTTCCACCGCGCGTGCCAGATTGCTGCGGGCGAGACGCGCATGTTCGCGGGCCAGACTTTCGGCGCGCGTTCCTTCGCGATTCGCGATGGCATCGACGAGCGCGCGATGGTGTTCCTGCGCGATGCGCGAGACGCGGTCGGAGTGCAGCGCCTCGGTGGGTCCGAAAACGAGCGCGCTGGGCGCGGCGAAGGGCAGTCTCATCACCTGTTCCAGGGTACGAAGCAGCATGGGGCTCTTCGCCAGCAGCCAGACCTCGGAGTGAAACGCCGAGTTCAGTTCCAGGTAGCGCGAAAAGGTTTCGGTGCGCACCGGGAGCGTTTCATCCAGTTCGACGCAGAGCTCGCGCAACGTTGTGAGTTCGGCGTCGTGATTCAGGCGTTCCGCCGCGAGCCGGGCGGCGGTGCCTTCGAGGACGCCGCGAATTTCGATGGTGTCCCAGACATCGGCAAGCGAGAATTCGCAGACCACGAAGCCGCCGGTTGGCCAGGGACGAAGCAGACCTTCGTGCGCGAGTTGTTCGAGCGCGAGGCGCAGCGGAGTGCGCGAAACTTTGACATCCGCTTCGGCGAGGCGGGCAGCCAGCGGCAGTTCGGAGATGCGTTCGCCGGGCTCAAAATCGCCGCGCAGCAGCATTTCGCGGATCTTCAGGACCGCCCGATCGGTTTGGCTGACGGCAGGAACTTCCGGCGGCGCGGTTGCAAGGGTGGCGCTCATGACTATCAGGATCTTACATCCTCGCCTGGGCAAAAATCAATTTCTGCATGCAAAAACAGAATTATCTTGACTGCAAACGGGGCAAATGATAAATATGAGTGCTGTTTGGTATGCAGAAAATTATGATGAGTCCGAAATTTGCAATGGCGGTTGTGGCCTTGGCCGCGTGTTTGTCGGCGCAGACGCCGCCGGTAGGGCCGTCGGGCGGTCGTGGCGGAGGCCGCGGCATGGCGATGCCAAAGAAGGGCGTTTGTCCGCTGCCGATTCTGCCGGCGCTGCGAGCCGATACCGACACCGCGTTTTATGCCAAGGCGGATGTGCCGCACGGGCGCGTGGAAACGGTGAATTATAAAAACTACAAGGGCACGGATACGCGCATGCAGATCTATCTGCCGCCCGATTACGATACCGCGGCGAGTGCGAAGTATCCGGTTCTCTATCTGAATCACGGCGGCGGGGGCAACGATCTCGACTGGACGAAGGTGGATCAGCGGCAGGGCGGCAGCGCGAATTTCATTCTGGATAATCTGATTGCCGCGGGCAAGGCGAAGAAGATGATTGTCGTGATGCCGGACAGCAGCAAGTGCGCGAGCGCGACGCCATCGGCTCCGGGGAAAGACGACGCGTGTACCCAGGAGTATTTGCACGACATTGTTCCTTACGTCGATGGACATTACCGAACGCGGGCGGCTCGCGAAGGGCGCGCGCTGGCGGGACTATCGATGGGCGGATTTGTAGTGATGCATACGGGCCTGCCGCATCTGGATACTTTCAGCGAACTTTATGTTTACAGTTCGGGACATATCAACGATGCCGATCTGAAAACGTTCGAAGATAATTTTCAGGACCTGCTGAAAGATCCGAATACCAACGATCTGTTTCGCGTTCCTTACTACATGGCTGCGGGCGAGACGGACATCGCACTGAAGAACAGTCAGAAGGTGATGGCGGTTTTTAATAAAAACGGCATTCGCAATTTCTGGGTGCTGAGCACGGGCGGTCACGAGTGGCCGAACTGGCGTCGTTATCTGGAGCAGACCGCTCAGATGATGTTTCCCGATTGCGATTCAGCGGGCAGGTAAAGTTTCATGAGGAGACGTTTCATGTTCAAACGTAGCGGCAGGTTTCTGGCAGCGGCGGCGGTGTGCGTGACGCTGGTTTACGCACAGGCGCCGTCTGGCGGTTCGGGCCGCGGCGGGCGAGGCGGTCCGGCGCTGGTATCGCCGCAGGTGAATGCGGACCGCACGATCACGCTGCGGTTTCGTGCGCCGAATGCGAAGGAAGTGGTGGCTATCGGAGAGATCGATGGCAAAGATCATCCGATGACGAAGGACGCGGCCGGCGTGTGGAGCGTCACCATCGGTCCGCTGGCGCCGGATGTTTATAACTACCAGTTCCGCGTGGATGGCGTTGTGGCCATGGACCCGCAGAATCCGCAGGTGAAGCTTGGTTTCGGCGCGTTCCCTCCGGCGAGCCTGGTGGAAGTGCCGGGCGATGGCCTGGTGTTCGACGATGCGAAGCCGGTGCCACATGGCACGGTGCGGCTCGAAACCTACGATTCGAAGACCGTCGGCGCGCCGCGTACGCTCTGGATCTATACGCCGCCGGGTTACGACAAGGGCAACCAGAAGTATCCCGTTTTTTATTTGCTGCACGGCTCGGGGAATATCGATTCCAGCTGGATACTGACGGGCCGCGAGAACCTGATCATGGATAATCTGCTGGCCGAAGGCAAGACGAAGCCCATGATCATTGTGAATCCGCTGGGCTATGTCGAAGAAGGCGTCGGCCTGGGGCCAGTGCGCGCGGCGGACGCTTCGGCCACCAGCGGCCGCGGTGGCCCGGCGAACGCTTTTGGCGACGATCTGATCAACGACGTGATTCCGTATGTGGAGAAGAATTTCCGCACGTTGAAGGATGCCGATCATCGCGCGCTGGGCGGCTTATCCATGGGCGGCGGGCAGACGATTTCGGTCGGCTTTCCGCATCTGGATCTGTTCCACACGCTGGTGATTATGAGTATGGGCGCGCAGAACGCCGATACCACTTACCCGGCGTTTTTCGCCAATCCGGCAGCGACAAACAAGACGCTGAAGCTGCTGTGGCTGGGCGTTGGCAAGGATGACAACTTGGTGGGCCCGCAGGCGAAGGCGCTCGAAGCCACGCTGGTCGCGAAGGGAATCAAGCACGTTTATTCGGTGACGGAAGGCCGGCATGAATGGGTGGTCTGGCGGCACGCGTTGTATGACGTCGCGCCCCAAATGTTTCGCTAAATTAAGGACAAACGAATGTTTCAGAAAACGACGTTAGTATTTGCGCTGGCACTGGTCTGCGCTTTTGGGCAAGCGCCTCCTCCCGCTGGCGGACGCGGCGGATCAGGCGGTGGACGCGGAGGCTTTGGCGGCCCGGCGATCAAATCGCCCGAGGTTTCTACCGATGGAAAACTCACTGCACGCCTGCGCGCGCCGAATGCGAAAGAGGTACTACTGGTGGTGGGCAATCAGCGCGTTCCGCTGACGAAGGACGACCGCGGCGTCTGGTCGGGCACTTCCGACGTGCTAAAGCCAGACGTTTATATGTATCAGTTTTCAGTGGACGGCATGACCGTTAACGACCCTTCGAATCCGAATCTGGCAACGTCGTTCGGCACCGGCGGCCGCAGTGTTGTTACGGTTCCAGGCAGTGTGGCATGGGCTCCGGTGGCCAGCGTGGCGAAAGGAGCGGTGACGCGGTTCACCTATCGTTCCGATGTCGCCGGCGACGATCGCGATTTCTACGTCTACACGCCCGCGGGCTACGACCCGAAGCGCAAGGAAGCTTATCCGGTGCTGTATCTGCTGCACGGCCTCGGTGACGACGCGCAATCCTGGCTCACGCAGGGCAACGCGAATGTGGTGCTGGATAATTTGATCGCGCAGGGCAAGGCCAAGCCGATGATCATGGTGAATCCGCTGGGCTACGGGCACGCGGGCGGCGGGCAGGGCGCGCCGGATATGCTGGTCCACTTCGCCGATGCGCTGCTGAATGAAGTGATGCCGCGCGTGGAGAAGGAATTCAATGTGGCGAAGGATCGCGATCATCGCGCCATTGCCGGGCTTTCGATGGGCGGCGCGGAATCCACGTTTGTGGGCCTGAATCATCTGGATAAGTTCGCTTATATCGGGTCGTTCAGCGGGGCGTATGTGATGTGGCCGGGCGCGAATGGCGCGCGCGGCGGTGGCGCGCCAGGGGCATCCGGGGCCGTAGCCGCGGGCAGAGGTCCCGCAGGTGCACCGGGCGGTTCCGGACGCGGCGGCGGACGCGGAGGACCGCAGATGCTGGCTCCGGCGATCATCGATAACAACTTCGGAACGCTGACCGCGAAGATCAATCCGCAGGTGAAGCTGCTGTGGATCGTTTGCGGCACGGCGGACTCTTTGATCGGCGTCAATCGCCAGTTCAAGGACTGGCTCACGGCCAAAAATATCAAATTCACGCAGCAGGAAGTGCCCGATATGGCGCATGTGTGGCCGCTTTGGCGGCAGAACCTCACGGACCTGGCGCCGATGCTTTTCACCGGCAAATAACGCGTGTGAAAAATATGTACATCCGAATATTCGCCGTCGCGCTGGTGTTGGGTGCAAACTCGTTCGCCATCGGCGCGGCGGCATATTCGATCGAAAACACGGAGCCGTTCAGCTTCAACTTCGTGCGTGCGGATTCGCTGGTTGTACGCGTGACAACCCCGGCTGCGGGGCTGAAGTCGGCCGTGGTGAAGCTCAACGGGCAGCTCGTAACGAAAATGCTGCAGGTGGACGGCGCTGGCTCCTTAGCCGGCAAGATCGCCGGGCTGAAGGAAGGCGATAACAGGCTCGAATTATTTGCCTCGGCGAATGCGAAAACGGCGGCGGCTGCGCTCAAAGTGAATCGTGGCATGCCGCCGAAGGTTGCCTGCGCCGATATGCAGGGCAAGACGGTGGAGGCAGCGGCCATCGCGCTGCCCACGGGCGGCGCTACGGTGAAATCGGCGACGCTGATTCCCGCCGCGGGCCGCGTACCGGAGTATTGTGCTATCACCGGCGCTATCGCTCCGGTGGATAAAGGCGCGCCGGATATTAATTTTCAGGTCAGCATACCCACCTTATGGAATCAGAAGTCCTGGCACTCGGGCGGTGGAGGCACCAACGGCAGCATTCCAGCGGTGGTTTCAAATCCGGGCCGGGGCGGCGTGTTTGGCATCAATCCGCCCACCGCGCCCCCGTTGCTTGCCGAAGGCTACGCGCTTTTTGGCAGCGATTCCGGGCATGCGGCTGGGCGCGGACCCGCGGCATCCGCCTGGATTACCAACGAAGAAGCCTGGCGCAATTTCGCCTTCGAGCAACTGAAGAAGACGCACGACGCGGCTATGCAGCTGTTCGCGATCATGTACGGCGTGAAGCCGAGGGTTTCGTATTTCGCCGGTGAATCGCAGGGCGGGCGCGAAGGGCTGGAAGTGGTATCGCGCTATCCCGACGATTACGATGGCGTGCTATCGCGCGTGCCGCTGGCTTATTTCGCAGGGCTGTTGTTCGATCCCACGGTGAAAGGGGTAACGCAGCTACCGCCGGGAGCATGGGTGCCACCGGCGAAATCCGCTGCGATCGGCGCGGAAGTCTTGCGCCTATGCGATGCGCTCGATGGCCTGGCCGATGGCGTGATCAACAACTACATGGCCTGCAACCGCCTGCTCGATCCCGATCGGACGCCCGATCCGCTGGCACATATTCGCTGCGCGGATGGCAACGACACCGCGAACACCTGCCTCTCCGACAAGCAAATCGCCACCCTCAATTCTTTCCGCGCCGCCGAACATTTCGGCTACAAAATGGCGAATGGCGAAACGGACTGGCCAGGCTGGGGGACGGGCCTCGAAAGCCCTGGCAGCGGCGGGTTCGGCGGGGGCTGGCTGCTCTCCAATGCGCAGCCGGACGCGAATAATCCCAACGGTTTTAACGCGGGCATCGGCGCTGCCGTGCAAAAGGGGCGCTTCGGCGGCAATCAGGATTTCAATCTGCTCACGTTCACCTTCGCGGGCCTGCAACAACAGATCCAGGCGCTGTCCGATCTTCTCGACGTTCGCGAAGACTGGTCGGGCTTCTTTCACAGGAAGGGCCACCTCATCGTGATTACCGCGGCGTCGGATTACATTTCGAATCCGCGCGCGCAGATGCGTCTCTACGATCGCGTTGTGGCGAAGAGCGGCAAGGCGACGGTGGATCGGGCCGTGCGCTATTACGTATCGCCGAACGTGGGTCACGGCGGCGCGGGCAACAGCGCCAGCGGCGTCGCGGTGCCGAATGCGGAGGATACGATGCTCTATCTGCAGGACTGGGTGGAAAACGGCATCGCCCCACCCGAAACCGTGGTGCAGCGGCGCTATGCGCGTCAGGCGCCATACGCCGTGGAAGCGTCGCGGCCGCTGTGCTTATACCCTGCGTATCCGCGCTACAAAGGCTCGGGCGATCCTGGCGACGCCGCAAATTATTCCTGCGCCGCGAACTGAAGCGCCGCCATATTTCCCGCTATAATTGAAATCCTGGTACGGATGAATTCAGTACCGACGTTTGCCATTCTTGTTGCCGCGCTCGCAACTCTCTGCGCCGCCGGGACGACCGCGCCCACGCGAACGCCGCGTTTCTCCGATTACCCTCTCGAACAATGGGCCGCCGCTCCCGAACATGCCGCCATCAGGTGGGAAGTACACTTGCTCTCACCGCAGCTTTCCGTTCACCAGCGGCTCATCGAGCGCATACAGACCATCGTGCCCGGCGCCGAACTGGAAAAGCGGCGAGGCCGCGGCGAACTGGTCCTGCTCGTCCGTTTCGAAGATTCCGATGGACGAGAGTGGCACGCCGGCAGCAGACTAAATCTCGCCAACGTGCAGGAAGGCGTGAAATCGCAGGAACTCACGTTTACTATTTCGGCGTTCATCAGGCCTGGCGAGTATAAGGTGCTGGTCGCACTGATTGACACGAAGACCATGGAGCATAGCCTTGCGCACCGCACGCTCCGCGTCGCTCCGCTGAAAAACGATCCTCTGCCCGACGCCTGGGCGGGCCTTCCCGCTGTCGAAGTGCTGTCGCCTATCGATACGCCCGACGCATGGTCGTTGCCCGCCGTGAAGGGCTTGCTGCAACTGCCGGCTGTTTCGAAAACCGCGAAGGCGCAGCCTGAAATCGAACTGCTGGTGAATACGACGCCATCGGAGCGCTCTATGAATACCGCCGGGTCGCTGCGGCGCAATATGTCGGTCGTGATACCGGCGCTGAAAGTTCTGAGCGCACTGAACGCGGAAAACCGCCCGCCCTCGATCGCCGTGATGGATCTGACGCGCCAGCGCATCGGCCTCGAAGCGCACAACGCCACTTCAATCGATTGGAGCGCGGTGGGCAGGCTGCTGACGGCGAGTAACCCGAGCGTGATCGACGCGAAATCGCTGGCTGTACAGTCGTCGATGCGCGAATATTTTGCGCGCGAGGTGGTGCGGCGCGCGGGCGATTCCGGGCCCCCGCGGTGGATTATCGTGCTCAGCGGTCCACTGACGTTCGGCAGGCAGGATGAGACGCCGCTGCCGCAGTTGACGCCGGACGCGAACCGCCATATCGTCTACCTGCGGTTTCTTTCCGCGTTCGGCAGAGGCGGCCCGCCGATGGGCCCGCAGCCAGATGCGGGTGCCTCAGACGCTCAGATTGGTCCACCGCAGCGAGTTCACGGGCCGACGCCCGGGCTGGGAACAACGCTGCCCGGCGGGCCGGGCGAGCCGCCGGGGCGCGGGCGTGGGGATATGTTGTTCCCCGACGACTTGGAGCATGTTCTGAAGCCGATGGGTGCGCAGATCATTACGGTGGAGAATCCGGAGGGCTTTCGCAAAGCGATTGCGGGCTTGATTGCGGAGATGATTGCGGAAATCGCGGCGAATTGATTCAAAGGAGATTCATGATTCGGATTCTTGCCGTGTTTTTTGTGTGCCTGATATCGATAAGTGCTCAGGATTCCGGGCTGCAGGTGTCGATCGGGACGGAAGAGGTAGCGCTCGGGGTTGAAGGTTTGCCGTGGAAGTTGAGGGTGATCGCGGTGACGATCACCAATCCGGATGATTCGCCTCAGTCGCTCGTCGTGGGCACTTATTACAACAACGCGGACCATTGGAATGTTACGGCGAATCTGATGAGTCGCGACGGAAAGATCACGCCGTTATCCCGGCTTCCAGACCATATACTTGTTACTGGTAATGTGGGGCCTGTCGTTGTGCGGATTCCCGCTCACGGGTCCTGGCGCGCACTTCTGAACGCCGAAAACTTCGAAGAGAGGATCGGGAACGGCAGCACAAACCTGGCGGGAATTATCGGTGCCTCCGGCGATCAACTCCAGATCGTGGTCCATTGCGGCATGAACATTTTCCCGAACACCAACTCCTGGAAAGGCGATCTCGTCTCCGGCTGGCTCAAAATCTGACAACGCAACCCCAACCGATAGAATAATAAATCGTCCCGTTGCGGACGGGCTTTTTTACAAAACCAGGGAGAGCTATGCAGACGGAAACTTGCGACATCGGATTGATCGGACTCGCCGTGATGGGCCAGAATCTGGTCCTCAACATGAACGACCACGGCTTCAAAGTCGCGGTTTTTAACAGAACCGTATCGAAAGTCGACGAGTTCATCAACGACGAAGCGAAAGGCACGGCCATAGTCGGCGCGCACACCATTCCGGAATTTATCGGCGCGCTCAAAAAGCCGCGTCGCGTGATGATGCTCGTAAAAGCCGGCGAAGCGGTCGATCACACAATCGATTCCGTGCTGCCGTATCTCGAAGCCGGCGATATCGTGATCGACGGCGGCAATTCGCTCTTCACCGATTCCAACCGGCGCGATGCGGCGCTGAAAGAGAAGGGCATTCTCTTTATCGGCACCGGCGTTTCGGGCGGCGAAGAGGGCGCACGTTTCGGCCCTTCCATCATGCCTGGCGGCAATCCGGAAGCATGGCCGCACGTCAAGCAGATTTTCCAGTCCATCGCCGCGAAGGTGGAAGATGGCACGCCGTGCTGCGACTGGGTGGGCGAAGGCGGTTCCGGCCACTACGTGAAGATGGTGCACAACGGCATCGAATACGGCGATATGCAGCTCATCGGCGAGGCATATCAGCTGCTCAAAGACGGGCTCGGACTGAATCCCGACGAACTGCACGACATTTTCGCCGAATGGAACAAGGGCGAGCTCGATAGTTATCTCATCGAAATTACGGCCGAAATTTTCGCCAAGAAAGATGAAGACGGCGCGCCGCTGATCGATAAAATTCTCGATGCCGCCGGCCAAAAAGGCACCGGCAAGTGGACCTGCGAGAGCGCGCTCGATATGGGGATGCCGGTCACGCTCATCGGTGAAGCGGTGTTCGCGCGCTGCTTATCGGCTATTAAAGACGCCCGCGTGGAAGCGTCGAAAGTTCTGTCCGGCCCCGAGGCGCCGGTGGCGAAGGATCGTGCCGGGTTCATCGAAGACGTGCGGCGCGCGCTCTATTGCTCGAAGATCATTTCTTATGCGCAGGGCTATATGCTGCTGAGCGCGGCGGCCCGCGAATATAAGTGGAACCTGAATCTGGGCGGGATCGCGCTGATGTGGCGCGGCGGTTGTATCATCCGCAGCCGCTTCCTGAAATTCATCAAGGAAGCGTTCGATAAGAATCCGAAGCTCAGCAATCTGCTGCTCGATAGCTTCTTCAGCGACACTCTGGACAAATACCAGGCTGGCTGGCGCAATGGCTGTATCCGCGCCATTCAGCACGGCGTACCGGTGCCCGCGTTTTCCACCGCGATGTCGTTTTTCGATGGCTTCCGCACCGCGCGACTGCCTGCGAATCTATTGCAGGCTCAGCGCGATTTCTTCGGCGCGCATACCTATGAGCGCGTGGACCAGCCGCGCGGGAAATTCTTCCACACCAACTGGACGGGGCGCGGCGGCAGGGTGTCGTCAACCACCTATAACGCATAAGCAGCACTGCTCATCGATTAACCAGAGCACTCAGAGACATGAAATGGCTCCTATTTGCAATTAGCCTGTTCGCTCTGTTGGTTTGATTTAACGCCCTGTACACGTTGCCGGGCCGATATACCGCCTTCAATTTCGAACTGGCTGGGGCTGGCATTACGGTGGGTATCTTGACCGCGTTGTTAAGCGGCAAGCGATTCGCCGATGCCGACCAACGAGAGCGCAGGAAAGCAGCCATGACGCTCGCACGGCCGGTTGTCCTCTGTACCTTCATCCTATTCGTTTTCTGCGTCATTGGGGTACTGAACGGGATGCATAAACGGTAAGCTGGAGCATGAGCTCCATCTCCATTTCAGCGCGCGTTCTGGCCGCGCTCGTCGTGTCTGCGTTCAGCGCGTGGACGCAGACCGCCTTCGGGCCGTCGAATCCTTTTTACGCGCCGAGCGCCCTGCCATTTCATGCGCCGCCGTTCGACAAGATTCAGGATTCCGATTATCAGCCCGCCATTGAGGCAGGCATCGCCGCCGAGCTGAAGGAAATCGACGCCATCGCGAACAATCCGGCCGCGCCGGATTTCACCAACACCTTCGTCGCGCTCGAAAAGAGCGGCCAGTTGCTCAATCGTGCCGAGCGTGCGCTCAACGCAGTGACCGGCGCCAACACCAATCCCGTGCTGCAGAAAGTGGAGGAAACCGAAGCGCCGAAACTGGCCGCGCTCGAAGACGCGGAACGGCTCAATGCGAAATTGTTCGCTCGCATCAAAGCGGTTTACGACAAGCGGGACGCACTCTCGCTCGATGCCGAATCGCGGCGCCTGGTGGAACTGACTTACCAGAACTTCGTGCGTGCCGGCGCGAATCTGGACGACGAGGGCAAATCGAGGCTGAAGCAAATTAACGAACAGCTTTCGGTTCTTTCCGATGCCTTCAATCGCAAACTGCTGGCGGCGACGAAAGCCGCCGCTTTCACCACCACCGACAAAGCGGCGCTCGCCGGGCTCACCGATGCCGAGATCACGGCCGCTGCGCAGGGTGCAAAAGCGCGCGGAGTTCCCGGCTATCTGCTGCCGCTCCAAAACACCACGCAGCAGCCCGCCCTCGATTCGCTGACGAACCGCGACACGCGGCAGAAACTCTTCGACGACGCCTGGACCCGCGCCGAACGCGGCGGCGAAAACGACACCCGCGACACCATAGCGCAAATCGCCAAACTGCGCGCCGAAAAAGCGAAGCTGCTCGGCTTCCCCGATTTCGCGGCCTGGAAACTCGGTGACCAGATGGCAAAAACTCCCGAGTCGGTCGAGCATTTCCTCGACGCACTGGTCCCGGCCGCAACCGCCAAAGCCAATGGCGAAGCAAAGGATATTCGGAACCTGATCGACGCGCAAAAAGGCGGCTTCACCCTCGCCTCTTACGACTGGGATTTCTACGCCGCGCAGGTGCGCAAAGCGAAATACGATCTCGACGAAGCAGCCGTGCGCCCGTATTTCGAACTCAACACCGTGCTGCAGGATGGCATCTTCTACGCCGCCACGCAGCTTTACGGCATCACATTTAAAGAGCGCAAAGATATCCCGGTCTACACGCCCGACGTTCGCGTGTTCGAAGTATCGGAGGCCGATGGCAAACCGCTCGCGCTCTTCTACTGCGATTACTACAAGCGCGATAACAAGCGAGGCGGTGCGTGGACCAGCACCTTCGTTCCGTCATCGAAACTGCTCGGCACCCTGCCCGTGGTTTACAACGTCGGCAACTTCCCCAAACCCGCGCCCGGCGAACCAGCGCTTATCGGCAGCGACAGCGTCCGCACCATGTTCCACGAATTCGGCCATGCGCTGCATTCCATGTTCTCTACGGTGAATTATCCGTCGCTCGGCGGCGGCATTCCGCGCGATTTCGTCGAATTCCCCTCGCAATTCAACGAACACTGGGCCGAAGATCCGGCGGTGTTCGCCCACTATGCGCGCCACTACAAAACCGGCGCCGCGATGCCCGCCGATCTTGTAGCGAAACTCCGTGCGGCCGACAAATTCAACCAGGGCTATGCGCTCACCGAACTGCTGGCCGCCGCTCAACTCGATATGCAGTGGCATCTGCTGCCCTCTGACGCTCCTTTGCAGGATCCCGACAAATTCGAGCGGGCCGCTCTCGACCGCACAAAGCTGCTGCTCCCCGCCGTGCCTTCCCGCTATCGGTCTTCGTACTTCCTGCACATCTGGGCCAACGGCTACTCGGCCGGCTACTACGGCTATCTGTGGAGTGAGATGCTCGATGACGATGCCTTCGCCTGGTTCGCCACGCACGGCGGCCTGACGCGCGCCAACGGCGACCGCTTCCGGCAGATGATTCTGTCGCGCGGCAACACCGAAGATCTCGAAACGTTATACGAAACCTGGCGCGGTGCGCCGCCCGCCATAGACGGCCTGCTGAAACAGCGCGGCTTACCGCCTGCCGGTTCAAAAGACCCCTTTTGATATCCTGATCCTTAACCCACGCATCAGCGTAAATCCCGAAGGAGAACCATCCGTAACATGTCCGTGAAAGTTGGTATCAACGGCTACGGCCGCATTGGCCGGAATGTCGTCCGCGCCGCCCTGAATAATCCCGAGATCGAATTTGTCGCCGTGAATGACCTCACCGACATCACGACCCTGGCCCACCTGACGAAGTACGACTCCCTGCTCGGGCCCTTGCCGGAGAAGGTTTCCATCGAAGGCGATTCCATTCTGATCGGATCGCGCAAAATCAAGGTTTTTGCCGAGAAGGATCCGGGTCTCATCGACTGGAGTTCCGTCGGCGCTCAGATCGTGATTGAATCCACCGGCCGTTTTGTGGATAAAGCGAGTGCGTCCAAGCACCTGCGCGGCACCGTAAAGAAGGTCATCATCTCCGCGCCCGCGAAAGACGAAGACATCACCATCGTACTCGGCGTGAACGAGAAGTCGTACGATCCGGCGAAGCACAACGTCATCTCGAACGCATCCTGCACCACCAACTGCCTCGCGCCCGTGGCCAAGGTCCTGCATGAGAAATTCGGCATCGATAAAGGGTCGATGACCACCATCCACTCCTACACGAACGATCAGAACGTTCTCGATTTTCCGCACAAGGATCTGCGCCGCGCACGCGCCGCCGCCATCAACATGATTCCCACCACCACAGGCGCGGCGAAAGCCATCGCGCTCGTGCTGCCGGAACTCAAAGGCAGGCTCGACGGTTACTCGATGCGCGTTCCCACGCCCGATGTTTCCGTAGTCGATCTGGTCGCGATCCTCAAGACGAACACCACCGATAAGGAAGTGAACGCCGCCCTGAAGGCCGCTGCGGAAGGCGAACTGAAGGGCATTCTCGCGTACACCGACGATCCCGTCGTCTCGTCGGACATGCTGCACAATCCCAACAGCTCGATTGTCGACGGTCTGCTCACCAAGGTGATGGACGGCAACTTCCTCAAAGTCGTCGCCTGGTACGACAACGAGTGGGGCTACTCATGCCGCGTGAACGATCTGGTTGAGTTCATCGCTAAAAAAGGTCTGTAAGCCGGTCTTCGAAATCACCCGCGGGCCGAAGGAATACGCTCCCGCAGCGTATTCCTTCGGCCTGTGTTTTTTTGTCAGGGTTAGAAAAGGGGGATTCCATGCCACCCCGAGTTGTAGTATGATCTAGCCTATGAAGAAAACCCTCCTGGCCCTAGTGGCCGTTCTCTGTTTCACATTTATGGCCTCCGCGGCCGATATCAGCGGCAAATGGGTTCGTGACCCGAACGCTGCCGCTCCGGCTGGCGGCGGCGGTGGTAGACCCGGTGGCGGCGGCGGTGGCGGCACCTATGAATTCAAGGTGTCCGGTTCCACCCTGAATGGCACAGTAACAACTCCTGGCCGCGGCGGTGGAGATCCGACTGTTACCACAATCGCCGATGGCAAGGTTACCGGCGACACGTTCACGTTCAGCATCACTCGTCCCGGTCGCAACGGTGGCGACCCGACGAAGGTGGTTTACAACGGCAAGATCGCTGGCGACAAACTCGTGCTGTCCTTCGATATGGGTCGCGGAGCACAGGAAACGACCCTCGTTAAGGCTCCGTAGACTTCTTCGGATACGGCAAACGTCGGAAGTAATCGCAGAGGGTGGACTAACGGCGGTCTGAACGCTGGCTGTGTGCGCCTCTCGGACAACCGCAAAATAAAAATACACCGTACAGACGTTCTCGCTCTGTACGGTGTTTTTTTTGCGCCCCAAAAGTGGGTTTTCTGTTGAAACTACAGGTATAGCGTTATGGCTTTCATCCGCCCTGCCGTGTAAATCCCTGTAATCTGATGGCGCAGGGTAACCCTTAAGCTTCTGGTATCATCATTCCACTTATGAAAAGAATGCTTCTGGCCCTGGTGGCCATCCTTTGTCTGACCTTCGCGGCTTCAGCGGCAGATATCAGCGGTAAGTGGGTGACCGACACCTCGGCGGCTCCGGCAGCTGGTGCGCCGGCCGGCGGTGGTGGCGGCGGTGGCCGTATGGGCGGTGGCGGAACTTATGAATTCAAAGTGTCCGGCTCCAAACTCACCGGTTCTATCATCAATCCGGGACGTGGCGGCGGCGATCCCACGGTAACCGCGCTCACCGACGGCAAATTCTCCGGCGACACCTTCTCGTTCAGCGTGACGCGCAGTTTCGGCGGCAACGATATGAAGATCGATTACACGGGCAAAGTGGTCGGCGACAAACTCGAAATCAGTTTCGACATGGGTGGTCGCGGCCCCCGCACCATCACGCTGATGAAAGCCCCGCAATAGCCTGGCACTTTTTCATCGCGAGAAGTAATTACTAAGTGCAGGACTGGCCCGCGGAATTGTCCGGCGGGCCTTATATCGTCGGTTTGTCGGTCTTATGGACCGGTTTAAAAACGGGGCGTGTTGACACGCCAGGTCGCGATGGACGCGACGCCGTAACTCAGGGTTTGCGAATTTAAGAGGACTTTTCATTCATGCTGCGCTCGACTTGTGCGATTTTGCTGATATTTGCGATGGTGGCCAATGCCGAAGTACAGACCGGCGTCGTGCGATCCGGAGGACAAACCATCCCCGGCGCCACGGTAACGGCGGAATGCGGAACGGATCCTAAGATTCCCACCACCACCGACGACAACGGTCGCTTTGAGCTCGGCGGGCTACCCTCCACATCGTGCAAATATACGGTGCTGATGTTCGGCTTCGAGCCGCAGCAGAAAGACGCCGCGGCCTCGTCCACTCCTCTCACTTTCGATCTTTCCATGCAGTCGCACGCCACCTTGCCGGTAGCGCCGTCCGCGCCCAAGCCTGCCGCGCCGGCGCCCGCGGCTGTCACCACGGCAACACCGCCTCCGGCCGCAGCGCCCGCCGCTCCCGCCCCCACACCCGACCTGCCCAGGCCCAGTATGGCTGCCGCACAGGCAGCGGCTAACGCGCCTCCCGCCCGTGGTGGTGGCCGCGGCGCACGCGGCGCCACAGGAGCTACAGCCGCCAACGGCCGCGCTGGCGGACGTGCCGGTCAGGCCCAGAACGGCCGCGGAGGCGCCGGTGGATTTACCAATCTCAGTCTGGTGCAGAACGAAGATACGCCAGCCGCCTCGGACGCGCCAGCCGGTTCTCTCGGCGGCGGCGGCGATACGGGTGGCGCAGCCAGCGGTGATGCGTTCACGGTCAATGGCACGGTCAGCAACGGTGTGATGGCGCAGGCTGGCGACGGTATGGGTATGGGTGGTCCCGGTGGCTTCGGTTTCGGCGCCGGCGGACCTGGCGGTGATCAGTTCGGCGCGGGTGGCGCGGGCGGTCCCGGTGGTCCGGGCGGCGGCGGCCGCGGCGGTGCAGGCGGCGGTGGTCGTGGTGGCGGAGGCGGAGCCGGTGGTCCGGCCGGATTTGCGACAGGCGCAGGTGGTGGTGGATTTGGCGGAGGCGGCGGTGGCCGTGGAGGCGGAGGCGGCGGTGGTGGCCGTGGTGGCGCGGGTGGCCGCCAGGGTCGCGGACCTAATGGAACCACTGCGTTCGGCAATCGCGCCGGCCGCGGACGCGGCCCGCAATGGCAAGCCAGCCTCACGTACAATTTTCAGAATTCGGCGCTGAATGCGCGGCCCTACGATCTGGCTTCGGCTACTGCCTCAGGTATTGCTCCCATAAAGCCGGCGACTGCCACCAATGGACTCATAATCACGCTCGGCGGACCGATCCTGATTCCCAAAACCAGGTTCAACCTGAAAAACGCGCACTGGAACGTCAGCGTGAACGGGGCTCGCAACCGTGTCGGCGTGGAAAATGTTTCGAGTGTTCCCACTTTGGCGGAGCGCTCCGGGGATTTCTCGGGTCTGCTGGTTCAGGCGAAGCCGGTTACCATCTACGATCCAATTTCGAACCAGCCGTTTGCCAATAACATAATTCCGGCCAGCCGCCTCAACACCTCGGCGCTTGGTTTGTTGAATGCATTTTACCCGCAACCCACCGGTGTCGGGCTCGTCAAGAACTATGAGTTCGACGCCAGCAATCCGAGTAACACCAACACTTTCACCAGTCAGATTACCGAGCCGATCACGACCAAAGACCGGCTCAATATCAATATGTCGGCGCAGGATCGCAATTCGGCGACTTATCAGACCTTCGGTTTCCGCGACCCGACCAGCGGCGGCGGCAAGGCGCTGACGGTGGCGTATGCGCACACAATTCAGCCCACCCTGGTCAATACCTTCACGGCGGCAATCAATCGCAACAACACGAACAACCTGTCGTACTTCTCCTACGGCGCTAATGTCGCCGCTGAATTTGGCATTACCGGCGTACTGGCAACGCCGCCCACATACGGGCCGCCGACGCTCAGCTTCAGCAATTACAACGGCCTGTCAGACAGCACACCGTCTACCAACCACTCCACAACCTTTACTCTTACGGATGCGCTTGCCAAGACCAAAGGCAAGCACAACCTGGCTGCCGGTATCACCGGATCGAAGCGTGAAACCAATTCCCTGACCGCCAATAACGCGCGCGGCACTTTCACCTTCAGCGGAGCGGCCACACAGGGAACCGTGGCCGGCAGTGCCATTGCCAACACCGGCTATGACCTTGCCGACTTTCTGATCGGCCTGCCGGATCAAACGTCCATCAATAACTACCTGAATGGCAATGACGTTTTCTATTACCGGCAGCACACTGAAGCGGCATACGTGAACGACGATTACCGGTTGAGCACCAAGGTCACCGTCAATGCAGGCCTGCGCTGGGAGTACTTCGCTCCGGAAACCGAGAAATACGGCCACATGTCCAACCTGCTGATTGCCCCGAGTGGCGCCGCCGCCCAGTACGTCATACCGGGCCAGACCAATCCGTACGCCGGCGGCACGGTGCCCGGCGGCCTGATCAATCCCGACTATAGAATGTTTGAGCCGCAGGTCGGCATCGCGGCCAAGCCGTGGTCGAAACGCGCCATTGTCTTCCGCGGTGGCTATGGCATCCGTTACAACGGCGGAGCGCTCCAGACGCAGGGAAATAAGCTGGCCATTCAGCCGCCTTTTGTGCAATCGGCCACCCTGACTCCGGCACAGGCGCCCCTCACGCTGCAGAATGGCTTCCCGATACTGGGTTCGGACCAGATCACCAATAACTACGCGATTTCCCAGAATTACAAACCGGCTATGGCGCAGCAGTGGAATGCGATCGTGCAGTATACGCTGGGCAAGTCGTATATTATCCAGCTATCCTATTTCGGCACCAAGGGCACCGATCTCGATGTCCTGCTGGGACCGAACCGGGCAACTCCGGGACCGTCCACTCCGGCGCTTGAAGCATTGCGCATTCCTATCCCGAACGCGCTGACCTCGCTCCAGATGGATGAATCGATTGGTAAGTCGCTTTACAATTCGGGAGGAGCGCAGGTTACGCGGCGGCTCGCGAGAGGCCTGGGCGGCTCCGTCACCTATAACCTCGTCAAGTCGATGGACGATTCCTCTACTCTGGGCGGCGGCGTGATTGAGGTTGAAAACAACGTCCTGAACGAGTATGCGCGAACTCCTGGAATCGCTCAACAGACGCTGGCCGTGGCTTTCAACTATCAGACGCTGGCGAGCAATCAGAAGAGCAACTTCTACTGGAATATCGTTCGAGGCTGGCGGCTGAACGGATCGTACAACCTGACGTCTGGTTCGCCCTTCACAGCCACCGTTCAGGGAGATCCCTCGGGAACCGGCACCATCAGCGCGGAACGCGCCGATGCGACGGGACTGCCGGTCACCGGCGGTAATTGCGCTACCTGCCAGTACTTCAACACGGCGGCCTTCGGGCCTGTACTTCCGGCCGGTACTTACGGCACCGCGGGACGCGATACAATTCCGGGCATCGTCAACTTCTCGATTAATGCCAGTGCCTCCCGTTCTTTCCAGATCGGAGAGCGGCACAGACTGCAAATGACGTTCTCCACCGTCAATCCGCTGAACCATCCTTCGATCACAGGTATTGGCACTGTAGTCGATACCCTTACGTACGGACTACCGACCAGCGCGGGTGGCATGAGAACAGTGTCGGCCCAGGCCCGATTTACGTTTTAAGTGAGCAGGATTTACGTTTTAAGTGAGCAGGATTTAGGTTTTAAGTGAGCAGGATTCACGTTTTAAGCACACGAGGTAACACCACCATGAAACGGCTGATCGTATTCGGATTGGTTTTTCTTCTTGCGTTCGGAAACGCGCTGGCACAACAGGCGCCGGTCACTTTCACGACCAGCACCACACTCGTCATCATTGACGTCACCGTCAAGGACAAAGCGGGGAAAGTGGTCGAAGACCTGAAAAAAGGCGATTTCGCGCTCTCGGAAGACGGCAAGCCGCAGCAGATCGCGGTTTTCGATTTCCAGAAACTCGATGTCGATTCTGCGCCTCCCGTACCAGCTGTCAAGCCGGTCACCGAGGCGAAGTCCACTCCGCCGACCACCGTATCGGCGGGGCCAACGGCCGCAGGTAAGCCATCCAGCGTCAGCGGCGCCATTGTCCAGACCGCGCAGCCCACTCCCGCCGACGCCAAAACTCCCACGCCCGTCGCCACCAAGCCAGGCAAAGCCCAGCCCATCATTCGTTATCAGGATCGCCGCCTGGTCGCCATGCTCTTCGATTTCAGCACCATGGCGATTCCCGAACAAATCCGTGTCCAGAAGACCGCGATCGACTTCATCCACACCCAGCTAAAGCCCGCCGATCTGGTCTGCGTCATGATCGCGACCACCGGTCCGCTCGAAATCTCGCAGGATTTCACGGACGATAAAGACGCGCTCGAAACCGCCGTGAAGAAATTCCACATCGGCGAGGGCGCGGACATGGTGGATAACCTCGGCGCGGGCGATACTTCCGACGACAACACCTTCAGCGCAGACCAGTCTGAATTCGATATCTTCAACGTCGATAAAAAACTGACCACCATCGAGACCGCGGCCAAGCTCCTCGCCGGTTTCCCGGAAAAGAAGGCGCTCATGTACTTTTCGAGCGGCATCACGCAGTCCGGCATGGATAATCAGGCCGAACTGCTCAAGCTGATCAATTCCGCGAAGAAGGCCAACGTGTCCATCTATCCCGTGGATGCGCGCGGCATGATGGCGTCGGCCCCTGGCGGAGACGCGAGCACGGCATCCGGCAAAGGCGCCAGCCTGTTTACCAGCGGCGCGACTGCAGGCAAGGGCGGTGGACGCGGCGGCGCGGCGAACGACTCTGCGCAGGAAACGCTCGCCACCATGGCCGCCGATACCGGTGGCAAGCTGTTCGCCGAAGACAACGATCTGGTCGTCGGGATGGAACAGGCGCGCGACGATATTGGCAGTTACTACATTCTCGGCTACTACAGCACGAATACGAAGTCGGACGGCAAGTACCGCACCGTGAACGTGAAAATTACCCGCCCGGACGTGGCCAACGCGAAGCTGGATTATCGCCATGGCTACTTCGCCGACAAGGAATTCGGTAAATTCACGCAGTCCGATAAAGACGACCAGTTGCAGCAGGCGCTGGTGCTCGGAGATCCCATCACCGATCTCACACTGGCCGCCGAAGCCGACTACTTCCGTCTCTCTCGCGACCGCTACTTCGTGCCGCTCAGCGTCAAGATTCCCGGTTCTGAGATTGCGCTGGCCAAGAGTAAAGGAAACGCCAAAACCAATCTCGATTTCATCGGCCAGCTGCGCGACAGCAAAGATCAGATCAAAGGTCAGGTGGCCGATGGCATCACCATCCAGCTGGCGCAGCAAACTTTGTCGGAGCTGAATAACCGCACCATCGCCTACGACACCGGCTTCACCGTCCCCCCGGGTTCTTACACGCTGAAATTCCTGACCCGTGAAAATGAAACCGGCAAGATGGGGACCTACGAGACCAAACTGGTCATCCCCGATCTCGCCGCCGATCAGCCCACAACGATCAAAACCAGCTCCATCGTTCTCAGCAGCCAGCGCCAGCCGTTGAAAGCGGCGGTGGGCAAGGCCGATCCCAACAGCAAGTTCGCGGACGCCAACCCCCTGGTCGACGAAGGCGAGCAGCTGGTGCCCAGCATCACCCGCGTCTTCCGTAAAGATCAGAGCCTCTTCGTCTACATGGAGGTTTACGATCCCACCCTCGGCGCCGATCAGAAGCCGAACGTAGCCGCCACGCTCGCCTTCTATCGCGGCAAGAACAAAATGTTCGAATCCGAGCCCGTCTACCTCGATACCTTCCTGCCCAAACGCGGCCAGACGCTGCCAGTGAAATTCCAGGTCCCGCTCGCGAAGCTGCCCACAGGCGTCTACATGTGCCAGATCAACCTGATCGACGAGAACGGCCACAAGTTCGGCTTCGAGCGCGCGGAGATCAAGGTTCTGCCCTCGCAGAACGCCGCTCCGGCCGCGCCCGCGCCAAAAGCTGGCTTCTAAAAATCTCGCGATACCCGTTATCGTCGATTTTACTCAATAGAAACAGCAACATAGGCATCCAGCCCCAAACCTTTACCGCATACTGGAGTCGTATGCCACCGTCAGAGGAGCAACTCGCCGCCAATCGCGTCCGCGCCCGCCGCCAAAAAACAAAAAAACGACGGAATGATCCCATATATCCTTATGAAAACAAAGAAACATCGCCGTAAACAGATCCCAATCGACCCCTCAACGACCCCTCAACGACCCGCCAACGATCCCTGATCAACCCCCGATCAACCCGAGTTTTAGCCAACCGCTGAAAGCGCGTTGAAAACACACGTCCGACGCGCCATTTTGATTGTAAATAATTGAGAACGCAGGGGCAGAATTGTAAAAGGTTGCCAAGGGGTGTCGGTTTCCGGCATCACTCCTCATATACTGATCGTGTGCTCCAAATGAAGGGAAATTTTTCTATGTTGAGATCCTCGTGCGTCGCTCTCCTGATTTTCGCCGCAATTGCCGCTGCCGATGTGCAGACCGGCGTCGTGCGCTCCGGTGGGCAGCCCATTCCCGGCGCCGCCGTCACGGCTGAATGCGGCACCGACAAAATTCCTACAGTCACCGACGATGCGGGAAGGTTTGAAATCGGCGGCCTGCCCTCCACTTCCTGCAAATACACGGTCCTGATGTTCGGTTTTGAGCCTGCGCAGAAGGATGCCGCGGCTTCCGCAACGCCCCTGACAATCGATCTCACCATGCAATCGCGCGCCAGCATCCCGGTCGCGCCCGGCGCTGCGCCCGTAGTCGCGGCGGCTCCGGCCCCGACGGCTCCATCGGCAACTCCTAAGCCCACAACCACAGCTTCAGCCACCCCCGGCGCAACACCCGGCGCAACTCCCGCCGGTCCAGGCGTCATGCCCAGCCTCACGGGTCGCGGCGGAGCGGGCGCGCAGGGTGGCGGACGCGGAGCGCAAGGCGGTGGACGCGGCGGTGCGCAAGGCGGCGGTCGCGGCGGCTTCCAGAATCTGCAGCTCAATCAGAATGGCGACACCCTGGGCAGCGACGCTTCGCCGACTCTCGGCGGCGGCGCTGACGCAGGCGGCTCGGCGGCCAGCGACGCCTTCACAGTGAACGGCACCGTGAGCCAGGGCGTACAGGCTCAGGCCGGCGATGGTTTCGGTATGGGTGGACCCGGCGGCCTTGGCTTTGGCCCTGGCGGTCCCGGTGGCCCCGGTGGTGACTTCGGCGGCGGCGGACCCGGTGGCGGAGGTCGCGGAGGTCCCGGCGGTGATGGCGGCGGCGCTGGTCGTGGCGGTGGAGGCGGTGGCGCCGGATTTGCCGGCGGTGGTCCCGGCGGTGGCGGACCCGGCGGTGGTGGTCCCGGTGGCGGCGGTCCCGGTGGCGGCGGCTTCGGCGGTGGCCCTGGTGGTGGCGGCGGTCGCGGAGGCCCTGGCGGTCCCGGCGGCGGTGGCCGTGGCCCCAATGGCATCACGGCGTTCGGCAATCGCGCCGGTCGCGGTCGTGGTCCGCAATGGCAGGCCAGTATTACTTACAGCTTCGCAAATTCGGCGCTGAATGCCCGGCCGTACTCCTTTGCGTCGGCAAACAAAAGCGGTGCAGGCGTCGCGAAGGCTTCCACCGCCAACAATCAGGCCGGAATCACTCTCGGCGGTCCCATCATGATCCCGAAAACGAAGATCAACCTGAAGAATTCCCACTGGAATTTCAACCTGACGGGCATGCGTAATCGTAATGGCGTTGACGACACTTCCAGTGTTCCGACCCAGGCGATGCGCAACGGCGATTTCTCCAGCCTGCTGGGCACCACCACCCTTTATTATCCCGGCACGAACACGCCATTTGCCGGAAATATCATTCCTTCAAGTCTGATCAGTCCGGCAGCGACTGCATTGCTGAATTATTACCCACAGCCAACCGGTACAGGTTTGCGCAACAACTATCAGCTGATCGCGAGCAATCCGAGTAACAACAATAACTTCAATCTTCAGGTCTCTGACCCGATCACCACGAAAGACCGGATCAATATCAATCTTTCGCGGCAGAGCCGTCAGTCGGACAACATTCAGCCTTTCGATTTCAAGGATCCGACCAACGGTTGGGGCGGAAACCTTTCGGTCGCTTATTCGAAAACGCTCCAGCCGACCCTGGTCAACACGTTCACCGTGTCGGCCAATCGCAACGTGACGAATAACCTTTCCTATTTCTCGTATGGCGCCAATGTCGCCGCTCAACTGGGTATTGAAGGTGTGGTCCCCACGCCCGCAACTTATGGACCTCCCTCCCTCAGCCTCTCGAATTTCAGTGGCCTGTCGGATGGCACTCCCTCGACGAATCACTCCACGCAGCTCACGCTGACCGATGCCATCGCAAAGTCCAAAGGGAAGCACAACGTGGCCGTTGGCATCACCGGTACGCAGCGCTACACCAATTCGCTGACTGCATCCGGCGCCCGCGGATCGTTTACCTTCAGCGGCATCAACACGGAAGAAACGATTGCCGGCGTTGCGACCACTTCCGTCGCCAACCCGACCGGTTACGATCTGGCCGATCTTCTCCTCGGCGCCCCGGCCGGCGCGTCCGTCAATCAGTATGTGAATGGCAACGACAATTTCTATTACCGGCAGAAAAACGTGGCGGCCTACATCAACGACGACTACCGCGTCTCCACCAGCCTGACCCTGAACATCGGCCTCAGATGGGAATTCTACCAGCCGGAAACCGAGAAGTACAATCACATGTCCAATCTCGCGTTTTCGCCCAACGGAGGCTCTGTAGACCTCCTGACGCCGGGAAGCAACAATCCCTTCCTCGGTATCACGGCTCCCAACGGACTGATTAACCCCGATTACAAAATGTACGAACCGCAGATCGGCTTTGCGTGGAAGCCCTGGTCGAAACGCGCCCTGGTCTTACGCGGCGGCTATGGCATCCGCTATAACGGACAGGCGCTGCAACAGCAGGGCAACAAGCTCGCTATCGAGCCGCCTTTTGTGAACACCATCAGCCTTTCTTCCACCACCACTCCCGGCCTGTCGCTGCTGAACGGTCTCAACGCCACGCCTTCGGGAACGATTTCGAATGCCTACGGCGTCGATCAGAATTACAAGCCGGCCATGGCGCAGCAGTGGAACGCCATCGCGCAATACACCCTGGGCCGTTCTTATGTCGCGCAGCTGAGCTACTTCGGAACCAAGGGCACCGACCTCGATGTCCTGCTGGGACCGAATCGCGCCAGCCCAGGTCCGCTGGCAACCGCCGCTTCCCGCGTGCCGATTCAGAATGCGGTTTCCACCATTCAGTTCGATGAATCCATCGGCAATTCGATCTTCCACTCCGGCTCGGCTCAGCTGACTCGTCGCTTCGCCCGCGGTCTGTCCGGTTCGGCCACTTACGTTCTGCAGAAATCGATCGACGATACTTCCACTCTCGGCGGCGGCGTCGTACAGATCGAAAACAACGTTCAGGCCGAGCGCGCCGTCACCGCTTCCATTCCTCATCAGACATTCGGTATCAATTTCAACTACCAGACACTCGCGGGTAACCAGAAGAGCGACTGGTACCTGAATGCGATTCGCGGCTGGCAGCTATTCGGAAGTTACAATCTCACTTCCGGTCAGCCCTTTACCGCAACCGTCGCCGGCGACCCCTCAGGAACTGGTATCGTAGGGTCAGCGCGAGCGGACGCAACGGGATTGCCTGTCGAAGACGGTTCCGGTTTCTTTAATCCGGCTGCGTTTACCACAGTGCCCACCGGAACCTACGGAACTGCGGGCCGCAACACGATTCCAGGCATCTGGAATTTCACCATGAACGCCTCGATGCAGCGTTCTTTCAGGATTGGCGAAAGGCACAGACTGCAAATGACGTTCGGCACCTCGAATCCTCTCAATCACCCGTCGATCACCGGCATCAGCACTGTGATTGGCAATCCGACTCTGCTTCCCGGAACGCCGACTTCGTCCGGTTCCATGCGGTCGGTGACGGCCAACGCGAGGTTTACGTTCTGATGAAACTAACTAACGACGCAGGCAAAGAAGGGAACGGGACAATGAAGAAAATAGTGGTATTTGGACTGGTGTTTTTCCTGACCTTAGGAAATATACCTGCACAGCAGGCGCCGGTCACTTTCACGTCGAACACGACGCTCGTGATCATCGACGTCACAGTGAAAGACAAGTCGGGGAAAGTGGTGGAGGATCTGAAAAAGGGCGACTTCGCCCTGCAGGAGGACGGCAAAAACCAGCGCATCGAAGTTTTCGATTTCCAGAAACTGGATATCGACGCGCCGCCTCCGCCCGTTCCCGCCATGAAACCCGCCACCGCGAAAGCTGCGGCGCCTGCTGCTGCCAGCGGAAAGCCTGCCAGCATTAGCGGAGCCGTCATCCAGACCGCCCAGCCAGTTCCCACCACCACTCCTACGCCTGTCGCCGTGAAGCCAGGCAAGGCCCAGCCCGTCATTCGCTACCAGGACCGTCGTCTTGTGGCGATGCTGTTCGATTTCAGCACCATGGCGATTCCCGAACAGATCCGCGTTCAAAAGACGGCGATCGATTTCATCCACAAAGATCTGAAGCCCGCCGATCTGGTCTGCATCATGATTGCCACCACCGGCCCGCTGGAAATCTCCCAGGATTTCACCGACGACAGGGACGCGCTCGAAGCGGCCGTGAAGAAGTTCCACATCGGCGAAGGTTCCGACATGGTGGACAGCCTGGGCGCGGGCGACACTTCCGACGACAATACGTTCAGCGCCGATCAGTCGGAGTTTGACATCTTCAACGTGGATAAGAAACTGACCACGATCGAAACAGCTGCGAAGATGCTGTCCGGTTTCCCGGAAAAGAAAGCCCTGATGTATTTTTCGAGCGGCATCACGCAGTCCGGCATGGACAATCAGGCGGAACTGCTGAAGCTCATCAATTCGGCCAAGAAGGCCAATGTGGCGATCTACCCGATCGACGCGCGCGGCATGACGGCTTCCGCTCCGGGCGGCGACGCCAGCACGGCGTCCAGTTCGGGCAAGGGCCTGTTTACCAGCGGCGCGGCGGCGGGTTCCGGCGGCGGACGCGGTGGCGCGGCGAACGATTCGGCGCAGGAAACCCTTTCCACCATGGCGGCGGATACGGGCGGTAAGCTCTTCGCCGAAGATAACGATATGGCCGTGGGCCTCGAACAGGCGCGCGACGATATCGGCAGCTACTACATTCTTGGCTACTACAGCACCAACGACAAACCGGATGGAAAGTACCGCACTGTAAGCGTGAAGCTGACGCGCGCGGACGTGGCCTCCGCCAAGCTCGATTACAAGCACGGCTACTTCGCCGATAAGACCTTCGGTAAGTTCACCCAGGCGGATAAAGACGATCAGCTGCAGCAGGCGCTGATCCTTGGCGATCCCATCACCGATCTGACGCTGGCGGCTGAAGTCAATTACTTCCGCCTGTCGCGCGACCGCTATTTTGTGCCGCTCAGCGTGAAAATTCCAGGTTCCGAGATTGCGCTTGCCAAGAGTAAGGGCAACGCGAAAACCGATTTGGATTTTGTCGCGCAGGTGCGCAATACGAAGGACCAGATCGTGGGGCAGGTCGCTGACGGTATCACCATCCAGCTGGCGCAGCAGACGCTCACGGAGCTAAATAACCGGACTATCGCCTACGATACGGGCTTCGCCGTTCCCCCCGGCTCTTACAAACTGAAATTCCTGACGCGCGAAAATGAGACCGGCAAGATGGGGACTTACGAAAAGAACTTCGTGATTCCGGATCTGGCAGCCGATCAGGCTTCCACCATCAAGACCAGCACCGTGGTTCTCAGCAGCCAGCGGCAGCCCCTGAAGGCCGCCCTCGGCAAAGCCGACCCCAACAGCAAAGTGGCCGACTCCAATCCGCTGGTGGAAGACGGACAGCAACTGGTGCCCAGCATCACCCGCGTGTTCCGCAAAGACCAGAACCTTTACGTCTACATGGAAGTGTACGACCCGACGCTCGGCGCCGATCAGAAGCCGAGCGTGGCCGCTACGCTGACGTTCTATCGCGGTAAGAACAAGATGTTCGAGTCCGAACCGGTGCGCCTCGATACCTTCCTGCCGCAGCGCGGCCAAACCCTGCCTGTGCAGTTTCAGGTACCGCTCGCCAAGCTGCCCACTGGTGTTTATACCTGCCAGATCAACCTGATCGATGAGAACGGCCACAAGTTCGGCTTCCAGAGAGCCGAAATCAAGGTATTGCCGGCACAGAACGCGGTAGCCGCCGCGCCTGCCAAAGCCGGATTCTGATTATTTACCAGCGCGTTACGGAAAAAGGGGATCGGCTCAGGCCGATCCCCTTTTTCTTTGTCCGAAGGCGGCCTGGTTATAGTACGAAGGTCAGCGGTATTTTGAACCTAAGGTCTAGCTTGTCGGACCTGTAGGTACTGGTACATACTATTTCTATTGGAGCAAACGAATAGGATAAGGGCGGTATTCGGCGCTGGCTTTGCGGTGCTGCTCGGGGTCGGCATCGCGGCCGTCTACCAGACCTTCGTCTGGGAGAACAGCGTCACGCTTGTGGCCAGAACTTACGAAACGCTGAACCGGCTGAATGGCATCGCGTATGCGTCTCAGGCGGCGGAGTCCTCGGCGCTCCGCTACGCCTCCACCTCCGACAATAACGCCGCGCTGGAATGCCGGCAGGATCTTTCGAGCATGCAGGCGCTGCTCGAAGCGGTCGGCAATATGTCTGCGGAGGGTCCCGCGCTGCAAAGCGCGAAGGTCCACCTGGCCGAGTTGATGGATGAGGAGTATTTTTCTATTCGTTCCGCCCTGGATGCCGGCGTTCCGGCCGGCGTTCCGGTTAAGATAGGCCAGGTGATGGCGGCGCGCAACGCCTCCGGCGACAGGGAGCGGGAACAAACCGCCATTCTGAGCCTGAGCGCCCAGTTGCGGCAGGTGCTGGACGAGCGTATCGCCTACCAGGCTGGCACGGCCTCCCGCGCACGGCGGCTGTTTCTCACGTCAGGCCTCATCTGCTGCATCCTGATCGTCGTCGCGGGCTGGCAGTTTTCGCTCGATCTGGGGCGCCGGGAGATTTTCGGCAAAGCGCGCGCCCTGCGTCATGAGCACTATCGACAGGCCGTGGAACTGGCCGCCGATATGATCTTCCGCCTGGATGAACAGGGGCGCTTCACCTATTGCAATCAGGCGGCCTTGCAGCTGCTGCATTACGGTGAAATGGAAGTGATCGGACGGTCTTTCACGAAGCTGGTCCGGCTCGATATGCGCCGCGAGGTGGGGCACTTCTACATGCGGCAAATGGCGCGCAGCCGCAAGACCAGCTACTACGAATTCGCCATCGTCGACGGGCACGGGCGCGAGCGCTGGATCGGGCAGAACGTACAGCTCCTGACCGAGGGCAACAAGCTGACCGGGTTCCAGGCGATTGCTCGCGATATTACCGAACGCAAGCGCACGGAGGCGGACCTGGCCCGCAGGCATAGCTTTCTCGAAGGCATGGCATCCACTACGCCCGGCCTGTTTTACGTGTTCGATCTGGTGGAGCGAAAGAATGTCTTTGAGAACCGCGAGATCGCCACTGTTCTGGGATACAAGCCGGACGAAGGCGGCGATTTCGATCACGTGGTGATGAAACTGTTTCATCCCGACGATCTTTCCGCGCTGCGCCTTCATCATGAGACCCTGCGCCGCGCCAGAAGCGGCGACGTACAGCGTATCGAATACCGGGCGCGTCACGCCGATGGCAACTGGGTCTGGCTTTCGGCCTGGGAAACGCCGTTTACCTGGGATTCCGATGGCAGAGTCAGGCAGGTGGTGGGCATAGCGCAGGATGTCACCGCGCACAACGCCGCCCGCGAGCGGCTCACCTGGCAGGCGAATTACGATACGCTCACGCGCCTTGCGAACCGTCACCATTTCTGGACGCGATTGCAGAATCTGCTGCGCCGCGCCAGCATGGAGCATACGCCCGTTGCGCTGTGCCTGTTCGATATCGATCTGTTCAAGGATATTAACGATCAGTTTGGGCATGCGGCCGGCGACGAAGTGCTGGAAGCGGTGGGCACCATCGTGCGCAGCGAATTACGTTCGGAAGATGCCAGCGGGCGGCTCGGCGGCGACGAGTTCTGCTTCGTGCTGGCCAATGTGGATCAGGAAGAAGTGGCGCGACTCGCCGAGCGTATTCGGGAGAGACTGAACACCATGGCGTTCGGGATGAATGGCGGCGGCGCTCCGTTCACCGCGTCCGCCACATTCGGCGTGGCGGCCTGGCAACCACACATGGGCGCCCGCGAACTGATGGAAGCGGCCGACCGCGCGCTCTATCGAGCGAAGGCTTCGGGCCGAAACCGGGTCTGTGTCGACGCGTAGGCGCTCAGTTTCAGGGTCGGGAGCGAAACAGACCGAGATCTCCCACAACGCGGGCTTGTGGGTCAGCAGAGCACTCATTTGGACATAACGTCAAAGATTCTATCGGTGGTGCTCCGGCAGATAGGTCTCCTGTGAGCAGGGGAATCAGATGCCGGAGCGTTGCCGATAGAATCTTTGACGTTACCGGACGGAACCTGGTCTCAGGTTCCAGGACATCATCTGTCCGGACTTCGGCGGAGGGCCCCATACTCTGGCGAACTGCGTTCTTGCGTCTTGCGGCATATGCGCAACTTCTGAAACCAAGCAATAAGCGGAGCAGTACGTGCAGGTGCCTTTTACTGTTCCCAGTTACGCAGAGCGGGCGATAACGCCGCGCAGATCGCAACCACGACAATCGCGGCCGCGCCGCCGCCCGCAACGCTGAGGATGGGGCCGAACCAGGCGGCGGTCCAGCCCGATTCCACCGCTCCGAGCGAGTTCGAACAGTTGATGAAGATGCTGTTCACCGCCATCACGCGGCCTCGTACGAAGTCCGGCGTTTTGGTTTGCAGTACGGATTGCCGCAACACGACGCTGACGTTGTCGAAAGCGCCGGTGAGCGCCAGCATCGCGCACGAGAGCCAGATGGATCGCGAAAGTCCAAAGCCGATGGTGGCGAGGCCGAAGCCGGCAACGCTCCACAGCATGACCGGACCCGCGCGGCGAATGCGCGGCGAGTGCGCCATCGTTACGGCCATCAGGATGGCGCCCACCGATGGCGCGGCGCGCAGCCAGCCGAGCGCGCGCGGGCCGGCATGCAGAATATCCACCGCGTAAATGGGCAGCAGAGCCGTCGCGCCGCCAAACAGATATGCGAATAGATCGAGCGAAACCGCCGACAGGATCAGCTTGTTATCGCGGATGAACCGCATGCCTTCGAGCGCCGAGCCCGACTGCACCGCATGTTTGCGCTGAAAATTCACGCCCGAGAGACAGAGCAGAACCACCACGGCGCACACTGCCTGCACCGTATAAACGGTACGGCTGCTGACCATCGCGAGCAGGATTCCGGCCAGCGCCGGGCCGCCCACGTTGGCGGTTTCAAACATGGTTGCGTTCCACGTGATCGCGTTCGAAAGAGCTTCGGGCGAGACGAGATCCGGCAGTGCGGCGCCGCGAACGGGCATCTGAAAGGTACGCGTGACCGCAATCAGGAACAGGCAGGTGTAAATGCCGGCGACACTGTGGGTGCCCACCGCCAGCAGCAGCGATGCCAGCACCGTGAGGCATTGCGCCACCAGCATGATCATGCGGCGGCTGTAGCGATCGGCGCAATGGCCCGCCAGAATCGCGAATGCGAACGAGGGCGCGACCTGCACGAAACCTACCGCGCCCAGAACCCGCGCGGAATGCGTCTGGTTGTATAGATCCCAGCTCACCGCAACCGAAAGCATCTGCAGCCCGAGGTTGGAAAATGCCGTGCTGGCCAGCAGGAGACGGAAATCGCGGAAACGAAAAGCGGCGTAGGCGTCCAATTTATCAGGATCGCCTATCGCCTGTCGCCGCGCATGGTGGATGATAAAAGCGATATGCACATCGTTCACGTTGATATTCAGGTGAAGCCGGGGACCGAGGACGCCTTCATCGCCGCCACGCTGGAGAATGCACGCAACAGCCTCCGCGAGCCCGGTATTGCGCGCTTCGACGTCCTTCGCAACGCCGCCGAGCCCGCCAGATTCGTGCTGGTGGAGGTCTATCGCGATACCGACGCCGCCGTGCGGCATAAAGAAACCAAACACTATGCAGTTTGGCGCGATGCCGTGGTCGACATGATGGCGGTTCCGCGCGTCGGCGTGAAATACCAGAACCTCTACCCGGCTGACGGAGGCTGGTAGGTTGCGGTTCGAATTCGCCACCGCGGGGCGAATTATCTTCGGCCCTGGAACTGTCTCCGAGCTTGGACCGATGGCGCGCGCCATCGGCAGGCGAGCCTTCGTGGTGACGGGCAAGGACAAGATTCGCCACGCAGGAGCGATTGGCGATCTGGAAGGCGCGGGGCTGAATTGCACGCTGTTCGGGGTGGCCGGTGAACCCACTGTCGGTATGGTTCGCGAAGGCGCGGCATTATTCCGCGCGGCTGGTTGCGAATTGCTGATTGCCATCGGCGGCGGCAGCGTCATCGATGCGGGAAAAGCCATCGCGGCGCTCGCTTCGAATCCCGGCGACGTACTCGATTACCTCGAAGTGATCGGCAAAGGGCAGCCGCTGGCGAATGCACCGTTCCCGACGATCGCGGTGCCGACTACGGCGGGCACCGGCTCGGAAGTGACGCGAAACGCCGTGCTGGGCTCGTCCGAACATGGCGTGAAGGCGAGTATGCGCAGTCCGACGATGCTGCCGCGCATTGCCATTGTCGATCCGCAACTGACGGTGAGTCTGCCGCCTGCGATGACCGCGAGTACAGGGCTCGACGCGCTGACGCAACTGATTGAACCTTACGTGTCTTCGAGGGCGAATCCGCTGACGGATGCATTTTGTCTGGACGGTCTGCGTGAGGTGAGGCGCAGTCTGGCCAGAGCCTTCGCCAACGGCGCCGATAGGGCGGCGCGCGCAGGCATGTCGTACGCGAGTCTGCTCGGAGGCCTGGCGCTGGCGAACGCGGGGCTTGGCGTGGTACATGGCTTTGCCGCGCCCATTGGCGGAATGTTCGACGCTCCGCACGGCGCGGTGTGCGCGGCCATTTTGCCGCACGGCATGGAGGCGAATATTCGCGCTCTGCGTGCGCGCGATCCGGAGAGCGGCGCGCTGGAACGATATCGCGGGATCGCGCAAGCGCTGACGGGCGACAGCTCGGCTAACGCGGAAGACGGCATCGCGTGGGTGAAGCAACTGGTCTGCGAACTGCGGATTCCGGGGCTTGCGGCCTATGGGATCGGCGTCGCGCATGTGGCCGATATCGCGGCGAAGGCTGCGCGCGCGAGTAGTATGAAGGCCAATCCGGTGGTTTTGACGCAGGCTGAATTGATGTTTGTGATGGAGCAATCGCTATAGGTATGGAGATACGAATTGCCGAGGCGGTTGCGGCCGACGTGCCATTGATACTGGAGCTGATTCGGGGGCTGGCCGATTACGAAAAGCTGTCCGATCAGGTGACGGCCACGGAGGAGAAACTTCGCGCCACATTGTTTGGGCCGCGTCCCGGCGCCGATGTTCTGCTGGCTTATGTGGGCGAAGTCTGCGCCGGGTTCGCGCTGTTCTTCCCCAACTATTCCACGTTTCTGGCGAAGCCGGGTATCTTTCTCGAAGACCTGTACGTGAAGCCGGAGTGGCGCGGGAAGGGAATCGGCAAAGCGCTGCTGGTGCGTGTGGCGGCGATCGCGCGCGATCGCGGCTGTGGCCGCTTCGAGTGGGAAGTGCTCGACTGGAATGAGCCGTCGATCGGATTTTACAAGAGTCTGGGCGCGGTTGCGATGGTTGAATGGACGAAGTACCGGGTTACGGGCGAAGCGCTGGAACGGCTCAGTTAATCGCGGTTTCAAGGCCTTCGCCGGGCAGACGCGGCTGTGCCTG
>Ga0302140_10000450_pt1 | contig 51542 bp, 39 predicted proteins | sample I_Bog_E1_1_FD_202095 | JGI IMG/M metagenome (GOLD analysis project Ga0302140, IMG submission 202095) | Peat permafrost microbial communities from Stordalen Mire near Abisko, Sweden - I_Bog_E1_1 | ecosystem: Environmental > Terrestrial > Soil > Wetlands > Peat | place: Sweden: Abisko, Stordalen...
CCATTGGCAACGGCAGCCAAGCCCAACCGGGGGAGGGAACATGAATATCTCCGCCCCCTTCATCCGCCGGCCGGTAGCCACTACCCTGCTTACCGCAGGCATCTTGCTTGTGGGGGCAATTGCCTTCAATGTCCTGCCTGTTTCTCCTTTACCGCAAGTCGACTTTCCCACGATCTCGGTTTCTTCCGGCCTGCCCGGCGGAAGTCCGGACGTCGTCGCGTCTTCCATCGCAACTCCGTTGGAGCGCCAGTTCAGCCACATCGCCGGCGTGACCGAAATGACCTCATCGAGTTCGCTGGGCAGCACTTCCATCACGCTGCAGTTCGACTTGAGCCGCGACATCGACGGCGCCGCGCGCGATGTCGAGGCGGCCATCAATGCGGCGCGCACTTACCTGCCGGCAAACCTGCCCGCGAACCCGACCTATCGCAAGGTGAATCCCGCGGACGCGCCGATCATGATTTTGGGGCTCACGTCGGATAAGTACGACAAGCCGACGCTCTACGACGAGGCGTCCTCGGTCATTGCACAGAAGCTATCGCAGATTAATGGAGTCGGACAGGTGTCGGTCGGCGGTGGCGCCGGTCCTTCTGTGCGTGTGGAAGTGAATCCTACGCTGCTCAACAGCCACGGACTTACGATTTCAAATATTCAGTCCATACTGAGCCAGCAGAATGCCCACGAGCCTGCCGGCCAACTCTCAGATGGGACCACAACCGCGGACATCGTCACCAACGACCAGATCTCTCGCGCCGACCAATTCAAGACGCTCATTGTCGGCTACAACAAAGGAGCCGCGGTCAGGCTCGCCGATGTAGCCGACGTATCCAATGGAGCGCAGAACATTCGCACGGCGGGATACCTGAACGGCACACCGTCGATCACCATCATGATCTTCCGCCAGCCGGGCGCCAACATCATCGACACCGTCGACCGTGTCCAGGCCGAATTGCCATCGATTCAAGCGTCCATCCCACAGGGTATCAAGACCACGATCGTTCTCGACCGCACCACAACCATCCGCGCATCCGTCAGCGATGTGGAGCGCACGCTCATTCTCTCTGTCGTTCTGGTGATTCTTGTCGTCTTCATATTTCTGCGCAACTGGCGGGCTATTCTTATTCCCACCGTTGCGGTTCCCGCGTCGCTGATTGCCACATTCGCTGTCATGTACCTGTTCGGCTTCAGCATCGACAATCTCTCGCTCATGGCGCTTACCATCTCGACGGGTTTCGTAGTTGACGATGCCATTGTAGTGATGGAGAACATCTCCCGTCTTCGTGAAGAAGGCATGCCGCCCATGAAGGCAGCACTTCAAGGCTCCCGCGAGATCGGGTTCACCATCTTGTCCATCAGCATGTCGCTGATTGCGGTGTTCATTCCCATCCTGCTCATGGCCGGTATCGTGGGCCGGCTGTTCCGCGAGTTTGCCATCACGCTCTCGACGGCTATCGTTGTTTCGATGCTGATCTCGCTGACCACTACTCCCATGATGTGCGCCTATCTGCTCAGGGACGAGAGAACAATCAAGCACGGCCGCGCGTATCGGATCACAGAGCGCGGATTTACCTGGATGCTCTCCACATATAGCCGCTCTCTCACATGGGTGTTGAGGCACCCCTGGCCTATATTCGCTCTACTTGTTCTTACCATTGGGTTGAATTTCTATCTCATTGAGATTATCCCAAAGGGGTTTTTTCCGCAGCAGGATACAGGAGCGATCACAGGCAGCGTGCGGGGACCGCAGGACGCATCGTTTCCCATCATGAATAACTCGGTTTTGCAACTGGAGAATGTGATCAAGGCTGATCCAGCCGTCGCTAACGTGATTGCATACACGGGCGGCGGTGGCTCAACCAACGGGGGCTTCGTATATATCGCGCTGAAGCCGCTGAATGAGCGGAAAATCTCCGCGGCGGATGTGATCAACCGGCTACGGCCAAAATTGAGCCGGCTTCCGGTCGCTACGGCTTTCCTCCAGGCAGCGCAGGACTTGCGCATCGGAGGGCGGTCGAGCAATGCCATGTATCAATACACAATTCAGTCGGACAACGTGGCGGACCTGGCGCACTGGGGGCCCGTTCTGCTAACGGGAATGCAGAAGATTCCCGGCTTCCAGGATGTAAGCAGCGATGCGCAGAACAGCGGCCTGCAAGAGTCCATCAGCTATGATCGCGCCACCGCCGCGAGGCTCGGCATCACGCCCCAATCGTTAGATCAATCCCTTTACAGCGCCTTTGGGCAGTCGCAAGTTTCCATCATCTATACCCAGCTGAATCAGTATTACGTAGTTTTGGAGGTAGCGCCCCAGTACTGGCAGAGCCCCGATGGATTGAAGAACATCTACCTCCATACCTCGGGTAGCGGCATCGTTCCGCTTTCTGCTGTCAGCACTGCGCAAGCAAGCACGACGCCGCTGGTTATCAATCACACCAGCTCCTTTCCATCCGTAACGGTGTCGTTCAATCTTGCGACGGACATGTCGTTGAGCGATGCCACCCGCCTGGTCTCCCAGATGGAGCAGCGGCTGAATATGCCGCAAACTGTTCGCGGCTTTTTTGCCGGAACGGCAGCGGCTTATCAAACTTCGCTGAACAGCGAACCCCTTCTCATTGGAACGGCGTTACTCGCGGTCTACATTGTTCTCGGCATTTTGTATGAGAGTCTGGTGCATCCGCTCACCATCATTTCCACCTTGCCTTCGGCAAGCGTAGGAGCGATGCTCGCGCTCATGCTGTTCAAGGTGGATCTCAATGTGATCTCGATCATCGGCATCATCCTGTTGATAGGCATTGTGAAGAAGAACGCGATTATGATGATCGACTTTGCGCTGGTGGCGGAGCGCGAACACGGCAAGTCCACAACTGAAGCCATCTTCGAAGCCTGCCAGCTTCGCTTTCGTCCTATCTTGATGACGACGATGGCCGCCTTGTTCGGAGCGCTGCCGCTGGCGTTTGGCACCGGAACCGGCTCCGAGCTGAGGCGCCCGCTCGGCATCACCATCGTAGGCGGATTGATTGTCAGTCAGATGTTGACTCTCTACACCACGCCCGTTGTTTATATTCTCTTTGATCGGTTACGCCTGTGGTTGACACGTCTGTGGACGGGCAGAAAACAATCGGGGACCCTTCCCAACGAGACCGCGGAGGCCTCCTAGCGATGAGCTCTTATGGAGTGTTCACGATGAAGAAGTCGACCGTGCAAGTCCGGCAAGTATCCGCAGTTTTGCATGCTCTGCATATCTCGGCGCTCTGCGCAATGGTGGCTGGATGCAACGTAGGACCCAGGTATGTTCCGCCCGCGGTGACGGCGCCTCCGGCCTTCAAGGAGTCTCCAACTCAGTTCAAGGAATCCGATGGATGGACGGTCGCGCAGCCACAAGACGCGGCTCTTCGCGGCAAATGGTGGGAGATCTACAATGAGCCGGAACTGAATGCGCTCGAAGAAGAACTCAATATCGACAATCAAAATATCCGCCAGGCCTTCGAGAGCTTTATGGAAGCGAGAGCCTTGGTGCGCGAGGCGCGCTCGCAGTATTTCCCCACTGTGAGCGTTGGCGGCTCCTACACGCGATCGCAGCCATCCTCAAACGTTAAATCCGCCGCCAACACCAGCACCGGCACATCAAGCGCTCAACAGTCTCAGTTGTTTTCGATTCCGGCCGATGTTTCGTGGGAGCCCGATCTCTGGGACAAGGTCCGCAACACGGTGCGCGCCAGCCAATACGAGGCGCAGTTGAGCGCGGCCGATCTTGAGAATGAACGGCTAACCGAACAGGCGAGCCTCGCCGAATACTTTTTTGAGATTCGCGGCCAGGATGCGCTGCAAAAGCTCCTCAACGACACCGTTGAAGACGACAAGAAGGCTCTGGCAATTGCGAAGGCTCGCTATGACACGGGCGTTGACGACCAGATATCCGTCGTTGAAGCGCAGGCAGCGCTGGAGAGCGCGCAATCGGCGGCAACCAATATCGGGATTGCACGAGCACAGTTTGAACATGCAATCGCCATGCTTGTTGGCAAGCCTGCGTCAACGTTCTCTGTCCCGGTAGAACCCATAACGAGCGCGCCTCCAGCGATACCCGTGGGCGTGCCGTCTCAACTGCTCGAACGACGACCGGACATCGCCGCCGCGGAGCGCAATATGGCCGCTGCCAATGCGCATATCGGGGTTGCTTATGCAGCCTTTTACCCAGCTCTGACGCTCTCGTTCAACGGCGGCCTCGAAAGCTCAGCACTCAAGAATCTTCTGGATTGGCCAAGCCGCTTTTGGTCTGTCGGCCCATCGATCTCTGAAACCGTCTATGATGGCGGTCTGCGCCGCGCCACCGTAAATCAATACATTGCTACGTACAATGCGAACGTTGCCGCTTATCGACAATCCGTACTCACCGCCTTCCAGCAGGTGGAAGACGCGCTCGCCCAGGTTCGCATTCTGTCGCAGCAGATCCGGCAGCAACAGGAAGCTGTCGACTCCTCGCAAACGTTTCTCCACCTGGAGTTGGGGCGTTACGAAAACGGCATCGATCCGTACATCGACGTTGTCACCGCGCAAAACACTCTACTCGGGAATCGGCAGTCCCTGACTACCTTGCAGATTCAGGAGATGACGTCTTCGGTGCAACTGATTGAAGCTTTGGGCGGAGGTTGGGACCGGTCGCAGTTGCCTGCGCCTCGCCAGGTTACGCAGAAGCCTTCCAAGGCAGAGACCGCGATCCAGCACTAAGTTGGGAAAGCGGCTCTGTCGTGGATGATATTTCGATTTCGATCCTTAAAACGCTGAATCGTTCTTGAATTCTTTGAATGCGATCTTTCTGTGGTCCCTTCGGGGGCAGCCGTCTGTTGAACTACACCTTGTGGCACCGCCGGATCGTGAAGATCCGGCCATTAATTTAATTAGGTTTAGCGAGCGGGTTATTCGACCCCTTTTGTTACGCGTCTCTCCATCCCGAGCTCAAAGACGCAGACCCAGAAGACTATCCGGACATCCACAAGATGGTCATCCTGGCCGATGTAGCCCCATGCCCGGGCGCTCGTACGCAGCGCCAGAGCGATAGAGGCTCATAGCACTGCCCTACAGCGCGAGGCAGTCGCCATCGAGAGGGAACAAATGGCGGTTCAGGATAGGGGTCGATCTTGGATTGACTTGCAGGACAGGGCGTTGCGGATGCCGATCGAGAGGAGATCATCGAAAGAGCGCGTCTATTCCCGTCCCTGGTTGAGGAACCTGGCCACATTCGCCTGATGGTTGGAATCAGCGCTCCGCTCAAGACAAGGCAGCACCGGCTTGGACATGCACAGACTGGGACCACCATGACCCATAACACCCACAAGGTTTGATGGCGACGACAGACGAGTGACCGAGGCAGTCGGGGCAATGCTGTCGCCAACAGTTGTTGAAACGGCAAATTGAGGGAATTTTGGACCCCAGTTGGACCCTGTATCTTGGAGAGTAAAACTGCCCGTTCTGTAAGTTATTGATTAGGATGAATTTGATTTGGTTGCGGGGGCTGGATTTGAACCAGCGACCTTTGGGTTATGAGCCCAACGAGCTACCGGGCTGCTCCACCCCGCAAATACAGTTTATCAACTGCGCCCATGGGGGTCAAATAACACTCTTCGCTTTTGTGCCGCGAGCCTTGAAGAGCGCACAGCTCAAGCCACGGCCCGAACAACAGCCACGGCAAAGAGCATGGCGCTGTTTTTTTGCGTCATTTGACACACTCGAAGCGTCAAAGGGAAAAGCAGTCTTACTGAAAACCGTAGCCGCCCGTCGGTGGCGAACTTTCACGTCTGTCTCGTACCCTTACACTTGGACTAGCAGCAGCCGTGCCATCCTCGAACCCTGGATAGCAACAAATCCGGTTCAAACTGACAATCGGGCTCAAGGCGTCCAGGCAATGCAACCCTGGCCAGAGGAATGATCGAGTGATAATCAGCGCGTTGAAACGCATTCAAGGGATTGTATGTCTTGTTCTTGTGGGGCTGGCAGCCGCCGGCTGCAAGCAGAAGCCCGCTGCGCCGGCAGAGGGCGGGATGCAAGGCCTTCCGGTGCAGACGGCCACGGTGACCATGGCGCCGGTGCCGCAGAGCAATGAGTACGTGGCGACCATCAAGTCGCGCCGCTCAGCCACGCTGCTGCCGCAGGTCAGCGGAATTCTGACCCGGATTCTGGTTCGGTCGGGAGATCACGTCAAGGCGGGCCAGACCTTGATGGAGATCGATCCGCGCCAGCAAATGGCTACGGTGGATTCGGCGCGCGCCACGGAGCGGCAAAAAAAGGCTCTCTACGACTACAACACGTCGGAAATCGGGCGGCAGCGCAAGCTCTTTGAGGCAGGCATCACCAGCCGGGATGTCTTTGAACAGGCGCAGCAGGCCTTTGACAACAGCAAGGCTGACTACGAGTCGGCAGTGCAACTGCGCAAGACGCAGGAGGAGCAACTGGCCTACTACAGTATCCGTGCGCCCTTCGACGGCGTGGTGGGCGACATTCCGGTGCATGTGGGCGATTTTGCTTCGCCGGCCAGCTCTCCGGCCACAGTGCTGACCACCGTGGATGAGAACAAGGATCTCGAAGCCTATATCTATGTGCCCACGGAACGCGCCAGCCAGGTGAGGCAAGGGCTGGAGGTCGACCTGATGGGCACAAACGGCAATCTGCTTGAGAAGACGAAGGCCAATTTTGTTTCAGCCCAGGTGGACAGTACGCTACAGGGCATTCTGGTGAAAGCTCCTGTTCATGCCTCGCCGGAGATTCTGCGCAATGCGCAAATGGTCGACGCGAGGGTCATCTGGAGCGTCAAGTCAATGGCGGTGGTTCCGGTGCTGGCCGTAACGCGCCAGGGTGGGCAGAGTTTCGTGTTTGTGGCGCAGCAGAAGGATGGGCATACGTTTGCCATCCAGACCCCGGTCACGCTGGGCGATACGGTGGGCAACAGCTACTCTATTTCCTCGGGGCTCACAGCGGGTGACAAGGTCATCGTCTCCGCCACCCAGTTCCTGGTCAACGGCATGCCGGTCATGCCATTGCCGGGAGCCTAGAAACCAGCCAGAATACGCCTCCGGCGGCGAGCCAAAGGCGGCAGCAGCGCGGTGTTTGCAGCGTTTCCATTGCAACCGAAAAAGGAAGGCAACCTTTGTTTGTAGATTTCTTTATTCATCGGCCTGTTTTCGCCACGGTGTGCGCGCTTCTCATCATTCTGGCCGGGGCGGTGTGCATTCCCACCCTGCCCATTGCCATGTATCCCAACCTCGCGCCGCCGCAGGTGGAAGTGGACTGCAACTACGTAGGCGCCAACGCCGACACGGTTGAGAAGGCCGTAACCATTCCCCTTGAAGAGGCCATCAACGGCGTCGCGGGCATGCGTTACATCACTTCCTCCAGCACCAACAGCGGAAACAGCTCCATCACCGTTACCTTTAATACCGGATACAGCCTCGATATAGCCGCCGTGGACGTGCAGAATCGCGTGGCCAGCGTGCAGGGCCGCCTGCCCGCGGCAGTGAACTCCACCGGCATCAGCATTACCAAGGCCAATAACAACTTCGTCTTTGGCGCGGGCTTCTTCACGCTCGATAACCGCTACTCGCCCGAATTCATCTCCAACTATATCGATGTGTATGTCAAGGACGCTCTCAAGCGCGTTCCCGGCGTGGGCGATGTCATCATTTTCGGCGAGCGCAAATACGCCATGCGCGTCTGGCTTGACCCTGCACAACTGGCCGCCCGCGGACTCACGGCCACCGATGTGGTGAACGCCCTGGCCGAGCAGAACGTCGAGATTCCGGCAGGCCAGCTCGGCCAGCCGCCATCGGACAAGAAGCAGGCTTTCCAGATTCCAGTGCGCGTGGTGGGCCGGCTCACCAGCCCCGCCGAGTTCGACAACATTATCGTCAAGAACAGCTCCAACGGCGTGGTTCTTCTCAAGGATGTGGGCCACTCGGTTGTGGGCGCCGAGGACTACAGCTCCACACTGAAATACTCCGGGCATGAGGCGATGGGCGTCGGCGTCGAGCAACTCTCGAACGCCAATGCGCTCGATGTGGACCAAAAAGCCAAGGCCGCGCTACAGGAGCTCTCAAAGAGCTTTCCGCCTGGGCTCCAGTATGTCGTCGCCTTCGACTCCACCACGGTGGTCGGCGACTCCATCCGTGAAGTGATGGTGACCCTGGCCGAGGCCATCTTCATTGTTATTACGGTCATCTTCCTCTTCTTGCTGGACTGGCGCGCCACCATCATTCCCGCCGTCACCATTCCGGTTTCGCTGATCGGAACCTTTGCTTTCATCAAAATCTTCGACTTCTCAATCAACTCGCTGACGCTCTTCGGCATTACGCTGGCCACTGGACTGGTGGTGGACGACGCCATCGTAGTCATCGAGAACGTGCAGCGGCACATCGCCATGGAGCACTCCGATCCTCACGAGGCCACCTCGCGGGCCATGGGAGAGGTAACCAGTGCGGTCATTGCCACCTCGCTGGTTTTGATTGCCGTCTTTGTGCCGGTCTCGTTCTTCCCCGGCACCACCGGCATCCTCTATCGGCAGTTCTCGCTAACCATCGCCTTTGCTATCGCCATCTCGGCCTTCAACGCGCTCACGCTTTCGCCGGCTCTCTCGGCCATGTTCCTGCGCGGCGAAGAGGATCGTCCCAAGCAATTGGACTTCCTGCACATTCGTCCTGTCTCCCGCCTCTTCGCTGCTTTCATTCACGCCACTGACGCGCAGATCAGTTGGCTGGCCCGCAGCTACGCCAGGTTAATTCATGTCGCCTTGCAAATTCGTTACCTGTTGCTGCTGGTCTTCTTTGCAGGCCTGGGCGCAACTGTGTGGGTCTACCAGCACGTTCCCACCGGCTTCATTCCCCAGGAGGATCAGGGCTATCTCATCGCGGTCGTGCAGGCGCCGCCGGGCTCCTCGCTGGCCTATACCACCGCATTGGCCGACCGCGCGGATGCATATATCGCCTCGAATCCCGATATCGCCGGATCGTTCTCGGTTATGGGTTTCAGCTTCTCCGGAGGCGCATCCAACGCCGGCCTGATGTTTGTGGCGACTAAACCCTCCGATCAACGCCGCGGCAAAGGCCACTCCGCCGCTGACATTGTGGCTGACCTCTCGCCCAAGCTGCAAAGCCTGCTGTTCGCCCCCAATGGGGGCTTTGTGGGCATCTTCGAGCCTCCGGCGGTCTCGGGCGTAGGCGCCTTTGGCGGCTTTCAGTTCATGCTCCAGGATCATGGGAGCAATACGCTTGCCGACCTGGACCGCGTTGCACATAGGATTGTGGGCGCAGGCAATGCCAGCAAGGATCTGACCGGAATGCAGACCACCTTCTCCGCCAACGACCCGCAAATGCTGGTCATCATCGATCGCGAAAAAGCCAAGGTGATGGGCATTCCGCTCTCGCAGATCACCAGCACTCTGAGCGTCTTCATGGGTTCGGAGTACATCAACGACTTCGATTACAACAACCGCACCTATCGCGTCTTCGTGCAGGCCGACCAGCCATTCCGCATGAATGCCAAAGACCTGCACAACTACTACGTCCGCTCCGACTCGGGCCAGATGGTTCCGCTGGACAATCTGGTTACTGTTACCGAGAGTGCCGGACCGCCCGTGATTACGCACTACAATCTCTTCCGCGCGGTTGAGATCGACGGATCGCCCGCGCCCGGACACAGCTCAGGGGAGGGTCTCGCAGCCATGGAAAAGCTGGCAAAGGAAAATATCATGCCGGGCATGGACTTCCAGTGGACGGGGCTCACCCTCGACGAGATTGAATCCGGCGGCAGGGCGCTCATTATCTTCGGGCTTGGAATTCTGGTCGTCTATCTCACTCTTTCGGCGCAATACGAGAGCTTCGCGCTGCCCTTCATCATTCTGCTCGCCGTACCCATGGCGGTGCTGGGCGCGCTCGGCCTCGTCTGGTGGCGGGGCCTCAACAACGATGTCTATTGCCAGATCGGGTTGGTGATGCTGATCGGTCTCTCAGCCAAGAACTCGATTCTGATTGTCGAGTTTGCAGAGCAGCTCCGCCGCAAAGGCCGCTCCATTGCCGAAGCTGCGATCGAGGCAGCGGAGCTGCGGTTGCGGCCTATTCTCATGACTTCGTTTGCCTTTATCCTCGGCATTCTCCCTCTGGTCTTCGCCACCGGCGCGGGTGCGCTGGGACGGCGCTCAGTCGGAACCACCATTGCCGGCGGTATGTTGCTATCCACGGTACTCAACCTGTTCTTCATTCCCGTGCTGTATGTGATTCTGAGCCGGCTGCTGAAGCGCGATAGAGCCACCGCCGAAGCGCCTGCCGAGGCCGAGAGCCACTAAAAGCAAGCGTCGAAGCAGCAAGGGCATTTCGTATTGGGTATCGCGCATGGCAAGAATGGTCGCACAGGGAAACAAGCGATTCCCGTGCGAATTCGCTACTCGCCGGCAGGTGGTTGCTCGCGGCGAAGCTGCAAGTCGAGCATTTCATCCTGTGAACGCTTGCGAGTGGGTCCTTGCTTCTTCGCGGTCCATCACTTGTAGTTAGCCCCTCTCGCTGCTGTGCCTTGCTAGGCTGCCACCGATCAGCCTCTCAGTCTTTGTGCGAATCATGGAAGACCAGCTTTTCTTGCGAGACTGGCTTCCTTTTGCTTTCTCTCAGCATCCTACTTGTCTACCGGGCAAGAATCTACCTCTTGCGCCGCTGAGCCGCAAAAGGACTATGCCGCGCGATCACGTTAGTGAAGCATAAGCACGTTCCGAAAGAACAGATCGAATTCCCTCGGAACGAATACGCCCGTTCGCGGCCACCCTCCCCCGGGTCTTGCAGCGGGATTTCTCGACAGTCAATCACAACAAACTACCGCAGCCAGTCGGAATATGGGCACGCGGATCTTATTCCTTTTTGCGCCGGTGAGAGGGGGGGCCGAAGACATGGCTAGGAAAATTGCAGAACTATTTCTCGAAGTTCTAGCAAGCGCCGGTGTGGGACGCATCTATGGGGTAGCGGGCGATTCTCTCAATGGTATCGGGGACTCGGTGAGAGGGCAGTATGGGATTGGGTGGGTTGGGCTGCGGGATGAAGAGACGGCCGCCTTTGCAGCCGGAGCGGAAGCGGCACTGACAGGCAAGCTTGCGGTATGCGCCGGACGTTGCGGACCTGGCAATCTCCATCTCATCAATGGCCTCTACGATTGCCATCGCAGCCGCGTGCCGGTGCTGGCCATAGCTGCTCATATTCCGTCGCCGGAAATTGGCACCGGATACTTTCAGGAACCTCATCCGGAACATTTATTCAAGGAGTGCAGTCACTATTGCGAACTTGTCTCGACTGCCGCGCAGATGCCGCGCATTCTTGAAATCGCGACCCAGACGGCCATTTCAAGACGCGGCGTTGCCGTGGTCGTCATCCCCGGCGATATTGCGCTCTCCGAGATCGTGGACCCAGGCAAGCGGCTTGTCTACAGCTACAGGCGGCCTGAGGTTGTACCCCACTGGACGGAACTCGACGACCTGGCGGCGGAGCTGAACCGCGCGAAAAAGCCGACCATCCTGGCCGGGGCCGGCTGCGCCTGCGCTCATGACGAGCTGATCGAATTGGCCGCCAAACTTCAGGCCCCGATCGTCCACACGCTGCGGGGGAAAGAGTTTATCGAATGCGACAATCCATACAGCGTCGGCATGACTGGCTTGCTCGGACTTTCTTCCGGCTATAGCGCCATGATGGACTGCGACATGCTGCTGATGCTTGGAACGGACTTTCCCTATCGGCAGTTTTATCCGCTCACGGCGCGCATCGTGCAGGTCGATATCCGCGTGGAGCAACTGGGACGCCGCATTTATATCGACCTGGGGATTGTGGGAGGTGTCGCGGAAACATTGCGCGCGTTGCTCCCTAGAATTGAACCCAAACAGCGGCGGAGCCATCTGGACATTTCGCTCGAACACTTTCGCCAGGCGCGCAAGGAACTGGATGACGTGGCGATAGGAAACGGGGAACGGCCGATCCGGCCGCAGTATGCGGCAAAGATGCTCGATGCCGTGGCAGCCGAAGACGCCGTCTTTACCGTGGATGTGGGAACGCCGGTGATATGGGCTGCGCGCTACCTCACCATGAATGGCCACCGGCGCTTGTTGGGCTCGTTCAATCACGGATCGATCGCCAACGGCCTGCCGCAGGCCATTGGCGCGCAGATCTCTCATCCCGGCCGCCAGGTCGTCACGCTCTGCGGCGATGGGGGCGTCTCATTGCTGATGGGCGACCTGCTGTCGCTCAGGCATTTGAATCTTCCGGTGAAGATCGTCGTCTTCAACAACGGATCGCTTGGCTTTGTGGAGCCGGAGATGAGCGCAGCCGGTATCCTCAACCCCGCCACGGACCAGATCCATCTGGATTTTGCCAAGATCGCTGAAGGGATCGGGTTGCTCGGCTTGCGCGTCACGGATCCGGAAAAGGTTCGGCCTTCCCTGGAAGAAGCGTTCGGGCATCCTGGACCCGCTTTGGTCGATATTGCGGTCAACCGCCAGGAACTGGCCATGCCTCTGTCTCTCAAACTGGACCAGATCAGCGACTTCAACCTCTACATGATCAAAGCGATCTTGAACGGGCGAGAAAGTCTAATCGCCGATCTTGCCCGCACCAACCTCATTCGGTAGGGCAGGCGGCTCGCTTCAAGAATATGGTTCGTCACGGAACGGGAACCAGAAGCGTTTTGCTGGCCAGCGCCGTCATCCCGTCGAGCGTCTCAAGAAATGCCGAAGCAATGAGCGGCGCGTCCTCAATATGCCAAAGCAGCTCGGCGTTGGTCCATGCGCCTTCGCGAGCTGCCGCCAGGCTCCATGCGGCAAGGGTGTCATCCAGCGCCGAGGCCGGTGGCAGTGCATCGCCAAGAAGCCGCACGCGCAGCGTCTGCCTGGCGGCATCGATCAGGCTATCGAGCGTGGTGTTGAGCGCTGTGTAGTCGTTGTATTGGGTCGTGCAATGCTGCGGCGGAAGGCCCGTGACTTTGCACGTAGTCACGATGGCCTGTGGCAGATCGCGGTTGATGTGGGCGTTCATGCCGGCGAGCGCAAACTGGATGCGTGCGATGGCGGGCTGTCCGCGCCGGTCAAAGAGCGCTTGCCAGCAATCCGGCGCCGATCCGCCAGTTGAAGCGCTGGAGAGCGAGGATTCGACCGCGGCAAAGTAGAATCGGGCAAACGCTACGTCCAGAGAGGCGATCCATGCTGAGTCGGCAAACCCGCCTGCGTTGACGCGGGCTTCCACCGCCTGGGTCACCTGTAGATAGAGCCAGTTGAACCACTTCAGCCCGTCGCCATCGGCGCACACAGCCTCAATCGCCTCAAGAATCTGGACTACATCGGCAATGCTCTGAGGTGTAGTTTGAACCGCCGCAAGCAGCGTGGGGTCGTAAGGAAACATTGTGCGCCATGATAACCCGATGCCGTGCGGGTTGCAAAGCGAGTTGCGTTGCCTCCCTGTCACTGCGGGCGTGCGCCTGCGCACTCGGCGTTCATTGCCAAAATCCCATCAGAGACAGGCGACCATTTCCAGCTTCAAAATCAACGACTCCCGGTCAAACGGCTTCATCAGATACTCGTTTGCCCCACACGCCATGGCTCTCTGAATGTGGTCCACATCGGTTTCGGTAGTGCAAAAGACCACTGCCGGAGCCCGGCCACCCTCTGAGTGACGCAAGGCCTTGAGGAATTCCAAACCATTCATTACGGGCATGTTCCAATCAAGCAGAACGACAGCGGGCATGCGCAGCAGGCACTTCTCGAGAGCAATCTGGCCATTCTCGGCCTCGTCAACCTCGAAACCAAGACTGGTGAGCAGCTTCCGCGCGACTCTCCTCACCGTGACCGAATCGTCGGTTACCAGGCATAGCTTTGATATTGTATTGGGAATCGCGTTTTCGCTAATTTCAGTTCCGATCGAGCTCGACACGGTTTCGACCCTCCTTCTTTGCGTGATAGAGAGCCGCGTCCGTTCTTCCTACCCACTCTGTCAAAGGATCTCCCGGCTCATAGCAGGCTGCCCCGATCGACACAGTGATTGCCGTCATCGGCGGGTTAAGGTCAAGCAACAAAGGCTCTCTGGCCAATGCCTGGCGAATGTTTTGCGCCACATTCACGGCGGCCTCGGCATCGGTGCGGGGCAAGATCACCGCAAACTCCTCACCGCCGTAGCGCGCAACATGATCTCCACCGCGCACCGCCTTTTGCACGGTCTTTGCCAGATGCCGCAGCACAGTATCGCCGGTCTGGTGTCCCCAGGTGTCGTTCACCCTCTTGAAGTGATCAATGTCGATCATCAGCAGCGCTAGATCGTCGCCCGTGTTCATAGCCTCCCCAGCCGTCTTGCGGATGATAGCGTCGAAGGATTTCCGGTTTGCCACTCCGGTCAGGCCGTCCAGCGTGGCGTCCCGGATCGCCTCTTCCAGATTGCGTTCAAGAGCTTCGATCTTGCCCGCGGACTCTCGCATGCGCAGGCCGACATAGTCAGTTCGACCGGCCATACTCTTGCTCTCGTCAACCAGGTTTTCGATGAGGTTCCTCAAATTTCCGAGGCTCTCTCCCAGATTTCGGGAGGCGATGCCCCTTAAAGTAGCGCCGAATTGCTGAGCGTCATCGCTCGCAAAGTCGGCGACGCCGACGATCTCCTGGAGAGTATTCAGGGCAAGCACGGAAGTTTCGCGTACAGCCTGCGCCTCTTTCGCCGACGAAAAGAACGTCAAGTACAAGTCCTGTAGGGTGCTCTCATCGAAGTTGGCGCCGTTGGAAATGAGCACGTCGATGGTTCGCTCCAGATTTGGACTTTGCCTGGCGTGATACTCGTACCAAATGGCATAGTTGGCCGGCGTGGCTTGAATCGCGAATTTATGCAGCGACTCCATCGCCGAGGCGGCAATCGTTCGAGTTTTGGCGAGTTCCTCAGCAGACATGGTCAGACTCCCACCGTTTCCAGGGCATCGATCGGTCCCTTCGGCATATACCTGTGAGTCTTCATATCCAGAAAGCCCTCAGCATCGTTATTGTTCTCAGGCTCGTCAGCAAGGCAAGAGGGCTCAACCTCATGCACCGCCGAACCATCGATAAGAAATGCGCCAGAAAATGGCGCACATCTCGACCTACCGCCCGCCACGGCCCATCAAAATGGCTGAAGCTTGGAGGTCTCCGAATCGTCCCATTCTGGTTAAAGAATGGGATTTCTATCTATCGGCTGATTGAAGGCTTTGCGATAGTTGCCTTTGAGATGGGTCTCTCCTCAACCGGTGGTCAATAGGAGCCAGAGAGAAAACGCGGAAGTTGTATGTGTGCATTGCGGAACCGGCTGCCGACGCTCTGTCCGAAAAGTCCTGACGAGTTCGGAGTGGGTAGTTCCGCCTCTTCAGCCCAGGAATTCCGCAATCGCGGCAACCACCGTCTGCTGCTCGTCTTCGCGCAGTTCGGGGAAGATGGGCAAGGCTAGAACCTCCCGCGCCGCCCGTTCGGCTTCGGGAAAGCTGCCTTCCGCGTAGCCCAGGCTCTTCAGAGCTTCCTGCCTGTGCAGCGGCACTGGATAGTAGATCTCCGAGCCGATCTGGCGAATGGCCAGGAAATCGCGAAGAGCATCGCGGCGGTTGGTACGGATGACATATTGATGCCAGACATGCCGGCTGCCTGGAACTTCGTGGGGAAGCACGACGCCGTGAGTGGGATACGGACCGGTCTCGGCCAGTCCCGCAGCGCGAAACAGCGCATGATAGCGCTTCGCAACCGTCCGGCGGGCATGAGTCCAGCCGTCGATGTATTTGAGCTTGACCGACAGAATCGCGCCCTGAAAGCCGTCCATCCGCGCGTTCCAGCCAACCTCGTCGTGGAAATAGCGTTGGCGCATCCCGTGCTGGCGCAGCATCTTCACCCGCTCGGCCAGATCCTTCGACTTCGTCGTCACCATGCCCGCATCGCCCGCCGCGCTCAGGTTCTTCGTGGGATAAAAGCTGAAGGCCGCGATGTCGCCGAGCCCGCCCGCCTTCACGCCGTTCCATTCCGCGCCCCAGGCCTGGGCCGCGTCTTCGATGAGTTTGAGGTTGTACTCTTCTCCAAGACGCGAAAAGGCATGCCAATGCCCGCATTGGCCGAAGAGGTGAACTGGCAGGATGGCGCGAATTGGAGTGGACTGGGGAGCTTTGAGAATCGCTCGAACGGCTTCGGGATCGAGGTTGAAGGTAGTCGGCTCAATGTCGGCCAGCACCGGCGTTGCCCCAGCGCGGAGAATCGCGCTGACCGAGGCGAAAAAGCTGAACGGAGTAGTCACGACTGCGTCGCCTGGGCCGATTCCAGCCCCGGCCAGCGCCAGCCACAAGGCGTCGGTGCCAGAGGAGCACCCCAGCGCGTGAGCCACTCCCAGTTGCGCGGCGGCGGCGCGCTCAAAGGCAGCCACCGGCTCACCCAGGATGAACTGCTGCTTCTCCAGCACCCCTTCGAGCGCAGCCAGCAGTTCCCGATGCAGCGGCTCATACTGGCGCTTCAGGTCGAGCATAGGCACTGGTTGAGCAGATCGGGCGGAAGGCGGCGGCGTGGCGGCGCTTTGCACGTAGCTATTTTATCAACTGCCGAAGGAATAGTCCCACTTCAAAGACAGGACCGTGCCCTTTCAGTTCTGAGAGGCGAAACCATGCAAGATTGGATCGAGGATGATCGCGGCACGGCTGGAATTCTTCGCTACGGCTCACCTGCTGAGCTATCATCGGCCTGAGGGGAAGGTTGGAATCACAATGAGCGAAGCGGAAACCAACATTCATGTTCTCGATGCGGCCTATAAGCCGTTTCCCACGTTCGCGGAATGGACCGCCCAGACCTCGGTCGATAGTGCCCGTTGGGATCGTTACAACACTTCGCTCAACAGCCGAGCGGAGTTTTCTCCTGAAATCTTGAAGCGGGCTCGCGAGATCGCGAAACGATTTGCCGCTTTGGACACCGGAGCAATTGAGGGTCTTTACGAGGTAGATCGCGGCTTTACATATACCGTGGCGTTCGAGACGGCGGCATGGGAAGTGGAATTAGCCAAAAGAGGCGAAAATGTTCGGCCGTTGTTTGAGGCGCAATTACATGCGTACGACTACGTGCTTGATCTTGCCACAAAGGCCGAGCCTATCTCCGAGGCGGCGATTCGAGTGCTACATGAAGAAGTTTGTCGGGCTCAGTCGACTTATCGCGTTATGACCGCTGTTGGACCGCAGGAACAGGCACTTACCAAGGGACGGTACAAGGCTTTGCCCAATCACGTCCGCACGAGAGACGGCGTGGACCACTCTTATGCGCCGGTAGACGTAACGCCGATGGAAATGGCTCGGCTTGTCAATGAAATGCGCAGTGAGGATTTCCTGACGGCGCATCCGGTTCTTCAAGCCGCTTTTGCCCACTATGTGTTGGTTGTAATTCATCCGTTTGCGGATGGGAACGGGCGAGTGGCACGCGCACTTGCGTCCGCTTTCACTTACCGGGCGATTTCGATGCCTATCGTGATTCTTTCAGAACACAAAGAAACCTATCTGGATGCACTGGAGTCCGCAGACGGCGGGAACTACCAGTCATTCGTGGATTTCATGCTGGACCGGTCGCTTGACACGATTCAGCTTGTGGAAGAGAGCCTGACGGACGCCCTAGTCCCCACTCCCGAAGAAGGCGCTGCAGCAATCAACAATCTTTACATTACTAGAGGCGGATATACGCAGTCTCAGGTTGATAGTGCCGGGAGACAGCTGTTTCAGCTTGTTCAAGAGGAATTGGAGAAAACAATATCGAGGAGCGTTGGACAAAATTTGCAGGGAAGAGTTAGTTTCATTGTGACTAGGACAGACCAAGGTCCGATAGTTTCTACTCATCGATTACCCGTTGAAAGTGGCAACGATCAGAGACTCTTAAACATCGAACTGAACACAGTTCCACCTGCTTATGTCAGGGTGTATCGTCAGTTTACCTTGTGGCTGCCAAAGGATGCAGGTGGTTTAGACGATGTCCAGCTAATGTTGGCAGGAGGAAGTGACGTCATTGTACTTTTTCCCGGACGTATGGCGGAGTTCTCTGCTCGAATAGACCAATTAATTCCATCAATTTCTGCAGTAGTGCACTTACGTGTCAGTAAGTTTACAGAACGAGTTGTAGGTAAAATGCTTGCGGAACTAAGGTCGGAAGCTCAGAACGCTCTGAAGGGGAAAAGTTGAACCTGCTGTCTTTCCCGATAGGTTTCGCCAGCTTTCTTTCAATGCACCCCCGGCGGCAGCGAAGCGTTCTTCTTCGGCTTCTTGAAGAGCCACGCAGCAGTGGCGCAAAAAAACGCCAGCAGCGCCGTCCAGCGGAAGACATCCACATACGCCATCAGCGCCGATTGCTGCTCCATCAATCCATAAATCAGGCCGAAGGAGCCGGGACGCGCGGCGGGCGGCCCGATCTGGTGGCCGAGGTAGGCAGCGATTGCGCCGGATTTTTGCTGGAGCACAGGGTTCGAGGGCGAGAGCTGCGCGCCGATCTCGGTCTGGTGCAGTGCGGCGCGGCGGATCAGCGCTGTCGTGGCCATCGAAATACCAATCGACCCGCCGATGTTGCGCAGCATGTTGAAGAGGCCCGTGGCGTTGCCCATCTCCTCGCGCGGAATGGTGGAGGTACTCATGGTGGCCAGCGGCACAAAGACAAAGCTGAGGGCAAAACCGGTGAGGGTGATGGGAATGAGCAGCGTGTAAGGGCCGATGCCGAGGTTGACTGTGCCGAACGTGAGCGCGCAAATGCCAAAGGCGAGAAATCCGCCAGAGAGCAGGAACCGGTTGTCAACGCGTGAGCCGAGCAGCCCCACCACCGGCGAGCCAATGAACGAGCCGACGCCGCGCGGGCCTACCACCAGCCCGGCCGTAAAGGCCGTGTAGCCCAGCACCTCCTGATAGTAGAGCGGCAGAATCGCGATGGTGATGTAGATGGCCATGCCCAGCATGGCGATCATGAAGCAGCCGGTACGAAAGTTGCGGTCTTTCAGAACGTGCAGATCCACCAGGCCCTTGGGATGCGTCCAGGAATGCCATATCCACAGCAGCAGCGAGGTAACCAGCGCCGCCACAGCCCAGCGAACCCAGACGGCCCCGAACCAGTCGTCCTCCTGGCCCTTGTCCAGCACAATTTGCAGCGCGCCCGTCCACACCATCAGCAGTCCAAACCCGATGTTGTCGAACGCGCCGACCTTGGCGTTCTTGATGTAGGGCGGGTCATGGACAAACCGGGTGATCATGAAGACCGCCAGAATGCCCACAGGAATGTTGATGTAAAAGGCGTAACGCCAACTGAAGGTATCGGTCAGCCATCCGCCCAGCGTCGGCCCCAGCACCGGGGCAACGACGATCCCCAGGCCATAGGCGGCCATGGACATGGAGCGCTTGGAGATCGGAAAGCTCTCCAGCAGGATCGACTGCGACAAAGGCTGTAACGCGCCCCCGCCCGCTCCCTGCATCACTCGCGCCAGCAGAATGACGCCCAGCGACGGCGCGGCGCCGCAGAAGAAGGAGGCAATCGTGAAGACGATGACACAGAAGAGCAAAAATCGCTTGCGGCCAAAGCGGCGGGCAAACCAGTTGGAGGCGGGCAAAATGACAGCGTTGGCCACCAGATAGCTGGTCAGCACCCAGGTGGCCTCGGAGTTTGATGCCGACAGCGACCCGGCAATGTACGGCAGGGCCACCGAGGCGATAGCGGTGTCCAGCACCTCCATAAAGGTGGGCAGCATGACAGAAAGCGTGACCAGCCACGGGTTCACACCCTGGGTGAGCGGGTAACGAGCTTGGGCGGCGGCGGTCGGCATCGAGAAGGGAACGCATTGAGGGTAAACGATTGGGGGCGTTGCTGACAGTGACGAATGCAACCAGGAATTGCAGCCCCAAACGACAGGGAGGGCTCTACGGCGCCCGCTCTGGGATGCCTTATGCAAATGCAATCAAATAAAGTTGACACTAACACACTCAATGGTGCATCTTAAGAGAGTCAGAAGTTTATTCAACAGTCGGAGAAACCAACCATGGCAAAAATTATCGGCATTGACCTCGGCACCACGAACTCGTGCGTCGCCGTTCTTGAGGGCGGAGAGCCCAAAGTGATTCCTAATGAAGAGGGTGCGCGCACTACGCCCTCCATCGTCGCCTTTTCCAAGAGCGGCGAGCGCCTCGTGGGCCAGGTGGCCAAGCGCCAGGCGATTACCAACCCTGAGAACACCATCTTCTCTATCAAGCGGTTTATGGGCCGGCGCTACAACGAAGTGAACGACGAAATGAAGATGGTCCCCTTCAAGGTGATCGCGCAAGGCGACCACGTGGGCGTTTTGGCGCAGGGCAAGGAGTACACCCCGCCCGAAATCTCCGCCATGATCCTGCAAAAGCTCAAGAAGAGCGCCGAAGCCTACCTGGGCGAGACAGTCACCGAAGCCGTGATCACCGTTCCGGCATACTTTAACGACGCGCAGCGCCAGGCCACCAAAGATGCGGGCAAAATCGCTGGCCTCGACGTAAAGCGCATTGTCAACGAGCCGACGGCGGCTGCGCTGGCCTACGGCCTCGATAAGAAAAAGGATGAGACCATCGCCGTCTATGACTTCGGCGGCGGCACCTTCGATATCTCCATTCTTGAGGTCGGCGAAGGCGTCATCGAAGTCAAGTCCACCAATGGCGATACCCACCTTGGTGGTGACAATCTCGACCAGCGCATTGTCGAGTGGCTCATTGCCGAGTTCAAACAGGAGCAGGGGCTGGACCTCGGCTCCAAGGGCAATGAAATGGCCCTCCAGCGCCTCAAGGATGCCGCGGAAAAAGCCAAGATCGAGCTTTCCACGACCATCGAGACGGAAATCAACCTCCCCTTTGTTACCGCGGACGCCACCGGGCCCAAGCACCTGGTCCGCAAGCTGACCCGCGCCAAGCTCGAGCAGCTTGTCGAGGACTTGCTTGACCGCTCGCTTGAGCCTTGCAAGAAGGCCATCGCCGACGCCGGCATCACCGTCGACAAGATCGACGAAGTGGTTCTGGTCGGCGGCCAGACCCGCATGCCCAAGATTCAGGAGATGGTAAAGAAGCTCTTCGGCCGTGAGCCGCATCGGGGTGTCAATCCTGACGAAGTGGTTGCCATCGGCGCGGCGGTGCAGGCCGGCGTGCTGGCCGGCGAAGTCAAGGATCTGCTGCTCCTCGACGTAACGCCTTTGACCCTGGCGATCGAGACGCTGGGTGGCGTCGCTACGCCCATGATCCAGCGCAACACCACGATTCCTACTAAGAAGACCGAGACCTTCTCCACGGCTTCAGACTCGCAGACCGAGGTTGAGGTTCACGTGCTCCAGGGCGAACGGCCTCTCGCTGCGCAAAACCGCACGCTGGGCAAGTTCAAGCTGGCCGGCATTCCTCCGGCGCCGCGCGGCGTGCCGCAAATCGAGGTCACCTTCGACATTGACGCCAACGGCATCCTCAACGTGACGGCCAAGGACAACGCCACCGGCAAGGACACACGCATCACGATTACATCGAGCTCAGGCCTCAGCAAGGACGAGGTCGAGAAAATGGCCAAGGAAGCCGAAGCGCACTCCGCCGAGGACAAGGAAAAGCGCGATGAGATCGAGGCTCGCAATCAGCTTGACGGACTCGTCTATAACATCGAAAAGATGATTAAAGACAGCGGCGAAAAGGTGCAGGCCGCAGATAAGACCGAAGTCGAGGCGGCCCTTGCCGAGTCAAAGAAGGTGCTTGAAGGCACGCCAACTTCTGCTGAACTCAAGGCCGCGCACGAAAAGCTGACCCACGCCAGCCACAAGCTGGCCGAAGTCCTCTACAAGGCCAACGCCGCCGCTGCGACTGCGCCGGGGGCAGACACTCCGCCAGCCGAAGCCAAGAAAGACGAGGGCGTGATCGATGCCGAGTACGTAGACGTCGAAGAAAAGAAGTAAGCACCTGCGGTGCGGCAGCCCCGCTTGACGGCGGAAGAACCATGGGGTGGGCGATGCATAATCGCCCACCCCGGCTTGTTTCTCCCCAAAACTCTGCCATCCTGAGCCCAGCGCGCGCAAGTCGTCAGGCCCAGTTCTGGCTGTTCGCTGTGGACATAGAGCCTTGCTCTACGAGCAGCTGGGCGAACTGTGCGGAAGGGACAGGCCTGCTGAAGTAATACCCCTGCGCCTCATCGCATTCCTGCGACCTGAGAAAGGTCAAATCGTCAAGCGTCTCGACACCTTCGGCAATCACCTTCAAGTGAAGGCTTTTGGCCATGCTGATGATTGCTCTTACAATGGCCGTCTCGCCGGGATTGGTTGTCATCCTGCGCACAAACAACTGGTCAATCTTGAGAATGTCGATCGGGAATTGTTGAAGATAGCTCAAGCTGGAGTAGCCCGTACCGAAGTCATCCACCGACACCTGCACACCCTTTCCCCTTAAAATCTGCAAGATGGACGCCGTGAGCTCAGGTTGCTTCATCAGAACCGTCTCAGTCAGCTCCAGCTCGAGAGATCGGGGATCCAATCCGGTTTCGTTCAGGCTCCCAAACAGGTTTTCGAGAAAACCCTCGTTTCTAAATTGGACCGCTGAGACGTTGACGGCTATGGTCTCCAGTGGCAAGCCCGCATCCACCCAAACTTTGGCTTGCGCACATGCTTCGCGAAGCACCCAGGCACCAATCGACAGAATTAATCCGGACTCTTCCGCGACGGGAATGAACTCAACCGGAGGGATGAATCCTCGAGACGGATGAGCCCAGCGCAACAGGGCTTCGGCTCCGGTGATAGCACCCGTCTGGAGGTTGATCTTCGGCTGGTAATGCAGCGCGAATTCATGCCGTGTCAACGCGTGCCGCAGATCCTCCTCAATGGTTTGCCGCTCCACTGCCCGGACGTTCATCTCCGCCTTGAAGAACTTGTAGCTTTGGCGTCCGTTTGCCTTCGCCTGGTACATCGCAGTGTCCGCATTCTTGATGAGTACTCCAGCGTTCACGCCGTCGTCGGGAAAGACGCTTATACCGATGCTTGCAGTGACGTGAAGCCTGTGATGCTCGATGGAATGCGTTTCCGCCACCAACTGCAACACTCTTCTAGCCCAAATGGCCGCGTCCTCCGGCTGCTTGACTTCCTGGAGAAGCACGATGAATTCATCGCCTCCCTGTCGGCTGATTGTGTCTGGCGCGCGAACAGAGGTTCGTAGCCGTTTGGCGACCGATTGAAGGAGTTCGTCCCCCGCTTGATGTCCCAGGGAATCGTTGATGTGTTTGAAGCCATCCAAGTCCAGAAACAGAACCGCACCCTTGTGCTTGTGACGTCCCGCCAGCGCGACCGCCTGCCCGATTCGGTCGTTTAGAAGCAATCGGTTGGGCAAGCCGGTGAGGGGGTCGTGCTGAGCTGAATGGATCACCTCTTCGGCTAAGGCGTGTGCCGTAGTCACGTCCCGAAATACGAGAACCGAACCGGCAACCTTCCCGTCCCGGTCGTGAATGGGAGCCACGGAATCTTCGATGAAGATTTCACTCCCGTCGCGCCGGATGAGAACACAATTCAACGGCAGGTGCCCGGTTCTTTCTCGCCAGATGGACTTTTCCATGGGATTGGGTATGGTCTGGCGCGTGACCGCATCCACAATCTCGAAAGCTTCCGCCATGGGCTTGCCCGCCGCTTCCGCGAGCGGCCAGCCCGTCATCCTTTCCGCAACCTGATTGAGGAAGGTGATGTTCCCCGTCACGTCCGTGCAGATAACCGCATCGCCAATGCAGTCGAGCGTGACCTGGGCACGTTCCTTTTCGGCGAACAGCGTTTCTTCGATGATCTTGCGCTCAACGGCATAGCGCAACGCCCGCATCAGCTCGCGCGGCTCAATCTGGCCTTTGATGAGAAAGTCTTGCGCGCCTTGCTTCATGGCTTGCAAGGCCACCGACTCATCGTCCATGCCGGATAACACCACCAGGGGTACGTGGGGCGCGGCTGCGTGCGTCCGCCGCACAGCTTCCACCCCTGTCGTATCGGGCAACCCCAGGTCCAGCAGGATCATGTCAACCGCATGTTCCGCAAGATGCTTCTCGGCGTCCCTCATGCACTCCACATGAATCAGGCCAACGTTCCCCGAGCCTTCCTCGTTGAACATCTCGCGAATCAAACGCGCGTCGCCGGGGTTATCTTCGATGAGAAGTACCGATTGAATCGATCCCTTGCTCATGCGCGTTACCTTTGCTGTGGCAGCTTGACTCTTGTGATCCAGAAATCGTTGATGCTCTTTACTACACCTTCAAACTCGTCCAGTTGCACAGGCTTGGTGAGGTAGCAGTTCGCCTGAAGCTGATAGCTTTGGGCGATATCCGCTTCCGCGCTTGAAGTGGTAAGGATGATGGTTGGAATCGTTTTCAGGTCTTCATCGTTCTTGATGCGGGCCAGAACCTCGCGCCCATCCATCTTCGGGATGTTCAGGTCCAGCAGAATAAAATTCGGGCGCGGGGCATCGTGGAACTCTCCTTCACGCCGCAAAAATGCCATAGCCTCGATGCCATCAGAAGCCACGTGCAAGTGGATACGGCTGTTGGCGTCGCGGAACGCCTCCTGTGTCAGCCGCACATCGCCGGGACTGTCTTCAACCAGCAGAACCTCGATATCCATACTCCCCCCGGTGACTTTCATGACTTGTTATTGCTGCCAGCAACGGTAAAGCAAAAAGTTGAACCTTGTCCCGGTAGCGACTCAACAGAGATGCTGCCTCCGTGCCGCTCGACAATCTTTTTGCAGATCGCCAATCCCATGCCAGTTCCCGCGAACTCCTCCCGCTTGTGCAGTCGCTGGAACATGCCGAATATCTTTTCAAAGAACTGCGGATCGATTCCAATCCCGTTGTCACGCACTGAAAATATGCACTGCACCCCGCCGTTTCTGGCCGCGGAGATGTGCACCAGCGGGACCCCGGGCCTTCGGTACTTAATGGCATTGCCTACAAAGTTCTGAAACAGCTGAATCAGTTGAATCTCGTCTGCCATGACCCTGGGTAGCGGATCGTGCGTCACTCTTGCGCCACTCTCTTCGATGGCGCCGCGCAGATTGATGAGGGCCTGCTGCAAGGAATCTTCACTGGAGACATCGAGCAGTTCCAGACTTCTTTTCCCCACGCGCGAGTAAACCAGCAGATCCCGGATCAACCGTTGCATGCGGCTCGCTCCATCCACCGCGAAAGCGATGAATTCATCGGCATCCGAGTCCAGTCTTCCTTTGTACCGCCTGGATAAAAGCTGCGTATAACTGGCTACCATACGCAGTGGTTCCTGCAAGTCGTGCGAAGCCACATAGGCAAACTGCTCCAGTTCCTCATTGGAGCGCTTTAGTTCCTCCACCTTTTCGACAAGATGGGCTTCCGCATCCTTGCGTGCCGTAATATCGCGGATGGCAGCCGTTACCAGGATGCCCTCGACACTGTCCAGCGGGCTGAGCATGATCTCGATCGGAAACGCGCTTCCATCCCTGCGCCGCCCTTTGAGTTCAATTCCGGTGCCGATCTGTTGCGCCAGCGCCTCGCTCGCGGTTCGGATACCGTCAGCAATCAGCCGCTCCGCGAATCCCTCAGGAATGATGTTCGTTACCTTCTGGCCCAGAAGCTCATCGCGGTGGTATCCGAACTGCTTCTCCGCCTGAACATTCAACAGGACGATCTCTCCGCACTGGTTCACCACCACCATTGCATCCGGTGCCGCTTCCAGCAGTCCGCGGTACCGGGCCTCCATTTGAGCCAGATGTTTCTCCGCATCTTTGCGCACACTAATGTTGCGGACCGCAGCAGTTACCAGGATGCCATCGGCGCTTTCCAGCGGGCTGAGCATGATCTCGATCGGAAAGGCGCTTCCATCCTTGCGCCGCCCTTTGAGTTCAATTCCGGTGCCGATCTGTTGTGCCAGCGCCTCGGCCGCAGTGCGGGTTCCGTCGGCGATCAGCCGCTCCGCGAATCCCTCAGGAATGATGTTCGTTACCTTCTGGCCCAGAAGCTCATCGCGGTGGTATCCGAACTGCTTCTCCGCCTGAACATTCAACAGGACGATCTCTCCGCCCTGATTCACCACCACCATTGCATCCGGTGCCGCTTCCAGCAGTCCGCGATATCTAGCCTCCATCTGCGCCAGATGTTTCTCCGCAACCTTGCGCCCGGCGCTATCACGAACGGCCGTCGTCGCCTCGGTCTCCACATCCAGCAATCGCCTCGGTTGTGGCAGGGGAACGCCGCTGAATTCGATGGGATCCTTCGCGAGCATGCTGATCCTTTCCGTTAGAAAGATAGAGCTCTTCGATTAAAGGCGCATCCAAAACGAGGCCCTTGAAAGCGTGAGGAATGATGCTGACTTACGCCATAAACCTCATCAGAAGATGCGTCGTGGAGGCCGTGCTGCTTATCCTGCATAGAAATCGCAGCTTAGGCCACGTAATCTTGGTTCGAGGCTACAGAAGTTCCCCGAGAATAGAAGAGCAGGATTGCACACTTTAGCGCATCGTTAGGCAGCAGTATTTATCTCGTCCCGGAATAAGCCCGCACCACCAATACCCCCAGCGCAAACACCACCGCGCTGACGGTTGACAGGAAGTTGACTGCATCGTTGTTAAGCCGTCCGCGGCGTTCCAGCGTGGCGCCGAGCACGCTATCGAAGAACAGGCCGAAGACGCCGCCGGCTGTGGCGATCCAGAACATAGCAGAGTCCCCGCGCAATGCCACGGTTCCGGCAAGGGCGACGATGGCTGCCGCGGCCCCGCCGGCAAGGGTTCCAACCAAGCTGATCGCGCCGTCCGTGCCTGGTTCGACCCGGCGCAGGGTGGTGATCATGCGTGGCTGCCCACAGAAAACCTGGCCTATCTCGGAGGAAACGGTATCCGCGGCAGCTTCAGCCAAGGCTGCCAGCCCAACGGCAAACAGGGAAGCAGGTGAAAGAGGCACGCGCGCAAACGAATGCGCTTGGCCCAGCCACGATTGCGCGAGTTCGCTGGATACAATTGCGGCCACGCCCAGGTTGGCGGCTACCTGGTACTCCGACCGGCCTCGCTTCGCTTCCGCCGCACCCAGCCGCTCTTTCCGCTCCCGGCCCAGCCGCGTGGCGATCCACGCGAGCAGCGAGACCGCAAGCACAGGGATTAGCGCTGTTTGCCAGGGCTTATAGGGAAACGTGGTTGTGGCAAACATCAGGCTGGCGGTGAGCACCGCGCCGGTTGCCGCTCCCGAGGGCGTGGCCGCATGCAGCTTGAGCACCACCAGGCCAAGCAGGAAGCTAAGGCCCACAGTCACGAGCGCCACAGGCATCATCTGCGTCGCCCACCAGTGGGTTTGCAGCACCAGATTGGCGCCCGCAAAAGGGAGCACGAGGAGCAGTACGAGTTTCGATTGCCACCGCAGCTTCACTTGGGACACGCTTTATCGTAATCCTCGCAGAAGCGAATGCGGATTGGTTCCTCGCCAATTTTGACAATCGCAAGAGCGAGCGCAACAGCCGGTAGCGTGCGGCGATACCGTTCCACGCTCCTGCCGCGTCCAACCTCTGGCTGCCTGATTTACAATCTGAAGGGAAGCAGGAAAGATCTGAATGAGGCTTTTTTACATGAATGCAGGCCACGCGCGCGCGCGGTTGGTTCAGGCGGGCGCGGTCCTTGCGGCTGTGGCCCTGGTTGCCGGTTGTGGCAGCACTTACCGGCCGGTGGTTACCCCCATCAACTCCAGTGGTCCGCAGGCACAGGTTACGTCGTATGCGGTTGTGGTTTCGGCTCCATCCGCCACCACACCCGGCATTGCCACCATCATCGATTATTCCGGCGACACAGTGCTGGCCGCGGCGCCCATTGGCCCAGGACCCTCCACTTTCACCATCGACCAGACCGGTTCCAACGGGTACACCGTCAACAGCGACGGCACACTGACCAACTTCCCGATCACCTCCCAGCTCCAGGCCAAGTCAGTGCTTTACTCGACTTTGTCTTCACCGTCGCAGCCTGGCCCGCCGCACCCACCCATTAACATGTTTTCGCCATCGAGCGGCCTGTGGGCCGCCGATCTCAATGGCAGCTTCATCGACTATTTTTCTGGGAGCCCTCAGGCTTTCAAGCTTGCTATTCCCGTCGCAACGACCCCGGTAATGGTTGTGGGGCCGAGCCAGATAGGCCAGTACAACTACGCCATCAGCCAAAACATTCCGAATCCCAGCGGCGTGGAGTGCAATATCGCCGCCGACAGGGCATCGGCTCCCGCCGGCGAGGCAGACGCGATCGGTACCTCGACCTTTACTGTTTCAGCACGGATTCCCCTCGGCAAGTGTCCCGTTTATGCCGTGCAAAGCGCCGACTTCAAGCGCTTTTTCGTGCTCAATCGCGGAGACGACACCATCACGGTCATCAACAGCCAGAACAACACGCTGGACGCCTGCACGTCATTCCTCAACCAAAGCGGCCAGACTGTCACATGCCATCCCAAGCTGCCGCTTTCCACCAGCGCTGGACTTCCGCAGGATGCGAACGAAGATGTGCCAAGCGTCGCCGGCCCCGTCTACGCCGAATACAACGCGGCAACCAGCCAGCTCATTGTGGCTGACTACGACGGCAACGCCATCACCGTAATCGATGTGAGCCTGGATGAGTACGGCAACGACAGCTCAACCTTTGGCACTACGTTTACCATTCCGGTGGGAAACAACCCTGCCAGTGTGACCGCGCTAGCCGATGGCAGCCGCGCCTACGCGGCCAACCAAGCTGACCAGACCGTAACGATTGTGAATCTCAGCAGCCACACCGTTGAAAAGACATTGCCGGTCAACGGCCATCCGCGCAACGTGGTCTCTACCCAGAACTCGACGCAAGGCAAGGTTTATGTGGCCTCGCCAGACAGTCCCTTCCTCACCATCCTGCGCACCGATCAGGACATCGTCGATACCACGATCCTGGTGCAGGGCAACGTTGTGGATGTGCGCGTGACCACCGTGAACGGTTCAGGCGGCAATACGAACTCCATCAGCCGCACACCCGGCTTTGGGCAGCCTTGTCTTCGTCCGCCTACACCCTCCAACCAGATACCCCTACCCACGGGCACAGAAACACAGTTGCAAGCCTGTCAATCGCTCCAGTAACTGGGTCTTCGCATTCGCGGTCAGCATGCGCTGGCACATCCATAAAGCTCAGCGTTCCATGTCTCGATTCTTGAGACATGGAATGCAGCAAGGCGGCGCACATCTTGTGCGGCGTTGCTTTCCGGATCGCGAAAGATGTGCGTGCGGTCATAGTGAAGCAGGGGATCATAGCAGTGCCGGCGCGTAAGAAATCGCCATGAAACTACGCATCAATGGAAATTCGCTGCGCCTTCGCGTGTCCCGCTCGGAACTGACGCGCCTCATGCAGACTGGCCGGATCGAGGAGACGATTCGATTCGCTTCAGAGAACGATGCGACGCTGACCTATGCCTTGGAGCAATCTGCTGACCACGAAGCAATGACCCTGCGCTGGCTGCCCCAGGAGGTCGCAGTCCTTCTGCCGACGGAGCAAGCCCGCGGATGGTCGGAAGGCGATCAAGTCGGGTTATATCGCGATTGCCGCGCTGGAGACGAGATTCTAGCCTTGCTGGTGGAGAAGGATTTTGTTTGTTTGCATGGCAAAGATGCGGACAACGAAGACAGGTTTCCCAATCCAAATCAGGGCGCGGCTTGCTGAGCTTGAGATAGACTATTTTTCCCTCCACAGTAAAGCCCGGATAAGATTGGAAGATGGACAAGTGCTCCAACGAAGCTTATCTGGGCTTGATCGGCGGCCTCGGCGTAGGCGCGACCGTTCACTACTACCAAGAGCTGGTAAGACTACACGCCGCCCGCGGCAGCGTGCCGAGGCTGCTGATTGTCCACGCGGACGTGAATCGCGTTCTGAGAGATGCCGCGGCGGGAGATACCCGTCAGTTGGCCGCGTATCTTGCGGAACTGATCGAGCGCCTCTACAAAGCAGGCGCCGAGTTCGCGGCTATACCCGCAGTAACACCGCACATCTGCGCCGCCGAGCTTCTTGAGCTATCTCCGATTCCGCTCGTAAGCCTTCCCGCTGAGATTCTCCGCGAGATTCAGGCAAGGAAACTCAAGCGTGTCGCGCTTTTTGGCACCCGCTTCACCATGGAAACTCGAATGTTTGATCAACTATTCGGCGTCGATGTCGTGGTGCCGAGGGCCGATGAGGTCGATTGCGTTCACGAGGCATATGTGTAAATTGTGAATGCGGGCAGCGCTACCAAGGAACATTACGACCAGCTTCGCGCCATCGCGCACGCGCTTTGCGGGCGCGAAAGAGCAGAAGCCATCGTGCTTGCCGGAACGGAGCTGTCTCTGGTTTTCAACGAAGCAAATACCGATTTCCCGCACATCGATGGCGCCCACGTTCACCTGGCAGCGATCATGCACCGGCTCTTCGCGGAGCGCGGCTGAAACGCTGAGTACGACTGAAGATGAAATGGCCGCTCCGTCGGAGCGGCCATTTCATCTTCCGAACAAATTCAACCGAGTCAATTGATCCAGGAGGGCGGTTCATAGCGCGCCCGCGCCAATCAAATCCGGTAAGGACAGCGGCCTAGAAAATCTTGTAGCCGACACCGACGCTGGCGCCATAGGGATAGAGCGAACTGTTCAACCAACTGGGCCAGGTCTGGGACTCGAAATCGCCGCGCACGCTGATTTTCTTTGTCACTCTGAAATCCACGCCGCCGCCGAAGGCAAAGTCCGTAAAGCGCCCCCAAGCAACGCCGTTCTCGAAGTTCATCCTCGAGAAGCCGCCTAACGCCTTCACGTAAGGAGTAGCCCCCAGATATTTGAAGTGGTGGATGGGGAGCCGCTCGCCGACCAGGTAGTTGTCCTGATTGATGCTTTCAAACTGATTGAAGCGAAGCCAGCGGCCTTCGGCTTCGAGCTGAATCCAGCGGGTGAACTTTACGTCCACATAGGCGCCCACGCCGTAGAGGCGGTTGGGGGCGACTTGCCGGATGCCATTCCCGGCGTAGTCGGGCTGAAAAGCCGAGCCCATGCCACCGACAGTGATCGAGACCCCTCCTTTGGTGGCAGAGGGGAGAACTTGTGCGCCGGCCGTTACTGCGCCCGCAACACACAGGAGGGAGAACAGAGCAACGATCGATCGTTTCATCATCACAGAAACCGTGGGCACAAAGCACATCCAGTCCGGGTGAATTTGAGTTTCCGTTGCGAACTTCATCTCGACTCACGCTTAGACCCTCCCGGACGGAATAAGTTGTGAGGCGCTTAAGCCGCCGGGAGCTCTGAGACTCTTCTACTGCGGGTTCGGCGCAGTTTGCGCGGGCTGCTGCTGGGTTCCATCGCCCGCGGCAGGCTGCGCGGCGGGCGGCGTCTGGGATGCGGTGTCGGGGGCAGCAGCCGGAGGCGCAGCGCTATCGACTGCGGGGGCTGCGGGAGCGGCTGTTGCTGCCGCAGGCGCGGCCGCTGCCGGGGCTTCCACTTTTGCCGCATCGTAGCGCTGCAGCTTGTAGAAGATGGGAGTCACCTCGAACGGCATTTTGTCGCGCGCGTTCATCGGCGCATAGCGCTTGGCGTTGAGCATATGCACCTTGTCGTCCCAGGGATCGGTCTTGATCCAACTGCCCAGGGGCAGCGCCGCGGTCTGGGTCAGGTCGTCCCAGTTGATCTTGGGCGCCATCTTTTGCAGGTCGGCCAGCCACGGAGTGCCATCGATCTTGAGCAGCGAATCGCCGAGCTTGGGCGTATTGAGTCCCTTAAGAACCTTTTCCCGATCAACCAACTGCGCATAGAAGAGGCCCGCCGAGGGCATCTTGTCCCTGTACATTGAGTTTTGCATGTACTCGATGGCCTTCTTGGCGGCTTCGGCATTGTCGTGGTCGGAGTGGTACATGTCGATGCGCTGAAAGGTTGCAGTGTCGGGAAACATGAGGCGGTCGTTGAAGGCGTAGCGCGTGTCGATGTGGTGGCCCAGAGCGATGTGGGCTAGCTCCATGGCGATCACTGAGGCAATCGATTCCTCGTTGGGCAGGCTGTCGATGAGCCCCTTGCTGATCAGGATCGTGTTGCCAACGGTCGTGGTCTCGATGGTGGTTGAGAGCAGAACCCGCGTATGCAACTGGTCGGTGAAGGCCAGATTGTTAGGCACCACAAGGTTGACGACGATCTGGTCCAGAACCTTATTTTCGTAGCCTCCCGGATCGAGCGGCGCCACCAGGCCGGCTTCCACCAGGCGGTCGATCACATTGTTTTCAGCTTCCGTGACCCAGTTGCGCGTGGCTTGCAGCGGACCCACATCCTGCGAGTCCTGGCTGTTGTCCACCGCGTCATCCACCTTGATGCTTACGTTCTCGCTATCCCTGGTGGGCAGCTTGAGAGAGTAGCCCCAGAAGTGCGTCTGGGCCTTGAGCCCCACGGTTCTCTCGCCTTCGATGCGGTTTGTTTCTTCCACGTAGATGGCAACCGGCAGCCAGATTCCGGGCTGCACGTTCATGCGCCAACTGTCGAAGTGGAAATAGTACTTTGAGGAGTCTTCCGAGGTTGGAGCGGTGTAAGTGCCGTTGAAGCGAACCACGTTGCCGTCTTCATCCTCAATCCAGATGCGGCCCCAGAAACGGCCCATGCCGGATACCTTGGGGTGAACGTCGAAAACCACAGTGCGCACCGAGCCGAGAAACTCGCGCCGCACAAAGCTGAAGACATAGTGCTGGTTGTCAAAGCCCGTGGGGTCCAGGAACATCATCTGCATGAAGCCGTTGGGCTGATAGGTAAACCGCTCCAGGCCCAGCGCCTTGCTGAGGCCGGTAATGGCCGCAAACGAACCCTTGAAGAAGTTGTGCTTACCCTTCTTGGCATCGGCGCGCGGGGTATAGGACTTGTCGAAAAATCCCTTTCCGAAATCCACGCGGCTGAGCATGTATTGGTCATCCACCGGCACTTGGTAGAGCTTGATGTCGGGCTTCGTATCCTGGATGTAGGTCTCCACCAGCGGCGTGCGCTGCTGGATGTTCTTGATCAGCACCTTCTCGCGTCCGATGGCCCTTTCCACCAGAGCCGCCTGTTCAGCTGTGAGCGGGTGCGTCTGCTCGTACTTCGGTACCTTCTTCGCGTACGCGCAGGCCGTGCCCAGGGTAATGATCAGGAAGGTGAGGGAGATCCTCCGAAACGTCATGTCAAGCTCCTAGTCTGAGTTCTTCCAATTCTTCCTCAGGCCGCAAATACGGATTTGCTTCGCGCGGCCGAGTAGCGCCTTTTGTTCCCAAGTGCAGTGTAAATGCTACGCCAACTGGAACGTAATGGTGATGTTGGTGGTCTGGTCGATCGCCTGGCCGTTTCGGGTAGCTGGCCGGAACTGAATCTGCTGCGCCGCGCGGCGAGCTTCTTCATCCAGGCCGTGGCCCAAACCATGCACGACGCTCTGCACCACAACATGGCCTGAGGAAGTAAAGGTTACGCGCAGAACTACCTCGCCCTGAACTTTCAACTGCCGCGCTTCACTGGTGTACTGCGGGACGGGCCTGGAGAGAACCTCGAGATTGGTTGTAACCGGCGTTTCCACTGCCCTCTGGACCGGGGCGGCGGTGACTGCGGCGGGAATGCCGGCAGACGCTACCTTGACACCCGAATAGCTGGTCGAAGCCGTGCCTGTCGAAGCCGGAATGCCGGCCGACGCCACTTTGCCAACCACGCCGGAATTCGAACCGACTCGAGTGGTGCTGTTGCCGATGCCGGTCGAGCCTACGAGTCCATGAGGCGCGACTGCCGGCCCCTGATTTCCACCGTATGGATTTCCGATGGCCGCAATGGTAGCCGGCCGCGTGGCGTTGGGATTGGGAGTCACTCCGAATGTCTGGCCGAAATGCACCGGGGCCGTGGAGGGCTTGACCTTGTTGTCCTGTGCCGGCATGGCGGCCGTGAGGGCAGCCTTGGGTTGCGGGGCCAGGATCACGGAAGGCTTTGCGGCCTTGATGGCGGGCAGCGCCATCTTGGTTTCAATCGGGAGGGGCTTCAGCTCCGGCTTCGGCTCCAGCTTGGGCATATTAATTTTTGGCGCATCCAGCTTGACTTCGAGCTTGGGCGGCTCGGGAATCTTGATTTTGGGCGGTTCGGGCAGCTTCACTTTCTCAGGTGGCTTGGGAGTTGTGGGTACAACCAGCTCCGTCATCTCGTACTTGTGCGCCTCGATTACATGCCTAGCAGTCGCGCCGATATAGAGAAGCACCGCAAGGATGAGCCCGTTGATCGCGATGCTGCCGATAAACGAGCCCAATGAACGCTCTGGCTCAGGAAGCAAACCAAAGGTTTTACGATCAGGGGAATGTTTATCTTGCATGATTTCAGTCCTCTTTAGAACCCGTTGGGGTGGATCTGAATCGCTGCTGAAGACTTGTCTCAATCTGCCTTGCGCGATCCGGATTGGCGGCTGCAATTACCACAGACATACAAGGTTCTCCCATTCTACTAAAACGGCAACCGATAAAAAAGTCCGCAGCCCTCTCGTTTCTCAAAAGGAGCGCCTAATTCAAATAATCGGCAACATCCATGCCCTGCATAAACACGACCGAGGGGAAGCTTTTTCTCACAACTACCCCACTCCACGACATTGCAGAGGCAAAGGGACTCCAAGGCATCCCAGTCCATCCCTACTGTAATAGACTCAAGTTAAACCAAAGTGTTCCGGAAAGGACAGCCTTTTTGTGAAGATATTAGTCACGGGTGGGGCCGGGTATATAGGTAGTACAGTCGCGGAACTGCTTGTCAGAACAGGACATCAGGCTGTGGCTTTCGACAATTTGAGCCATGGCCGCCGGGATTTGCTGCCGACGGGAATCGGGTTTGTCGAGGGAGAGCTTGCTGATCGGGCTGCTATTGAAAACCTTTTCATAGCAGCCAAAGCGGCCGGCCAGCCTTTTGACGGCGTAATGCACTTTGCCGCCCTGATCGAGGCAGGCGAATCCATGGTCCGGCCGGAGATCTTTTTCCGCAATAACACCGCCTCTACGCTCAGCCTGTTGGAGGCGATGTTGGCCCACGGACCTCGCCGGCTGGTTTTCTCTTCCACCGCAGCTGTCTATGGGGAGCCAGAGTCGGTGCCGATCAAGGAAGATGCCCGGCTTCTGCCCACCAATGCCTATGGAGAGTCCAAGCTGCTGGTGGAGCATATGCTCACTTGGCTCAATAGGATACACGGCCTCCGCTATGCATCCCTGCGCTATTTCAACGTGGCCGGAGCGCCCGAGGGGCCAGAGGGCGTGACGCACGGCGAGGCGCACGAGCCCGAGTCGCACCTGATTCCGCTGGTTCTCGATGTCGCCTTGGGCCGCCGCGCGTCCATCAAGATCTTCGGTGACGACTACCCTACGCCGGACGGAACCTGCATCCGCGACTACATTCACGTCTCCGACCTGGCCGACGCGCATCTGCTGGCTCTCAATGCGCTGGATACGCACGACCGGCTGATATTCAACCTGGGCAACGGCAAGGGATTCAGCGTGCGCGAGGTGATTGAATCGGCTCGCCGCGTCACCAGCCACCCGATTCCGGCCGTCATCGAGCCCCGCCGCCCCGGCGACCCCGCGTTTCTGATTGCCAGCTCGGAAAAAGCGGTCCGTGAGCTGGGCTGGAAGCCGAAATACACACAACTCGACGAGATCATCCGGACGGCCTGGATCTGGCACCAGAAGCGACACGCTTAGAAAAAACTCCAGTTTCGTGTCGCCTCGGCCCAGCGATGGCGCGGCAGGCAGTGCCGGATTCATTCAAAAGCTGGACTCTTCTTTCGAACCGTCAGGCAAAGAGGCGGCCTCTCCTTTGCCTGCGCACCTCCGCGCCTTCACATTGCCATGAAAAACGGACTAATGAACACCGAAGTCGAAGAATGAACCTTAGTGTAGCTACAAATACAACTTCGGATGGAGTGATCTTAGCTGCGAAAAGGTCGATGATTCGGGGTTCGAGCGAAATCCGTCTCGATCAGCGTTCCGAAAGGCTGGCCCAAAATGAGCATGGAACCTCCGGAGATCGTTGACCTTCGTTTGCATCCTTCCAATCGCCCGGCAACAGAGGATGAACTGCGCGTGTTGCGCGATCTGTGGGATGAAAAGATCGACGATCTCGATCCGCAGCTCCAGGCCACCGGCGCATGGCGGCCTGTCGCGGAACTGATTCCCGCTGAGAATAAGCAGCAGATTACACTCCGGCTGGATGCGGACGTCATTGCTTTCTTTCGCTGTACCGGGCGGCGCTATCAAAGCCGCATCAATGCGGCGCTGCGGGAATACATGAACACACAGAAGCAGTCCCAGTGAGTGCCGTTCATACCCCTTACGATAAATTAACTTGACAATTGTGTCCTCGCGCAAGCAACGTAAGTTGCTGAAAACCCTGATTTCCCGCCTGCGCTGCTACTTCTCCCGCAACAGAGCATAGCGCCCGGCGACGGGATCAATTTCTATCAGACGGATTTCAAAAATAAATGCTCTCACCGAGAGCGTATGAGGAGTTGCCGTGTCAGACCAGCAAAACTCTGCTTTTGCCAATCCAGCGCCTCTCGGGCTCATTGGCTTCGGACTTACCACCGTCATTCTCAGTCTCATCAATGCCGGCGTATTGCCCAAAGGGGGCGAGCCGGTGGTCCTGCCGCTTGCATTCGCCTTCGGCGGTCTTATCCAGATGATGGCCGGGCTCATGGAGTTCCGCACCGGAAACACCTTCGGCACCGTAGCGTTTCTTAGCTATGGGGCCTTCTGGTGGTGGTTTGCACTCCTGGTCCTCCTTGGCGGGCACGGGGTCCTTGACCTCTCCCAGGCGGGCAGCACCATCGCCGTTACGCTCATCGGCTGGGGAGTTTTCACCCTGTGCATGTGGATCGCTACCTTCCGCCTGACCAAGGCGCTCTTTTGCGTATTTCTTACCTTGTGGATCACCTTCTTCCTACTTGGCTTTGGCGACTTGCTGGGCGCGCCCGGCGTGTCCCGCGCAGGAGGCTGGATGGGGCTTGTCTGCGGACTCCTGGCCATGTACACCAGCTTTGCCATCGTGGTGAATACCACCTTTGGCAAAACCGTACTGCCGCTAGGCGCACCTTCAGGCAGCTAATCTCAAACGTTGAAGCCTTCACTTGAAGGGCACAGTCTTCAGCTTGAAAGGCACGCGTTTCATTTGAAGGCTACGGGCTTCAGCCCGTACATAAACGAGAAAATCGAGGCGGCCTTTATCCCCCGAGGGAGAGCCCCTTCAAACAGACCCACCTTGGGCTGTAAACGCTGCAGGCCGCCTCCCCGCTTGCCGAGTGTGCGCCTATCCCGGTAAAGTGACCCCACGCGGAGAGTTTGCGGGAGGCCCTTCCCGCAACGCCGCGCACAATACAGAATTCCTCTTCCCCAAAAAGGACCTTTTCATGTCTTCCGTTCCCGTTCCCGTTCTTGCCAATCAGGATATCGATTCAACATTGCGGGAAAACCGCGTCTTCCCGCCGCCGGCGGAGTTCAGCGCCAAAGCTCACATCAAGAGCCTCGAAGAGTACGAGGCGCTCTACAAAAAATCCATCGACGATCCGGAGGCCTTTTGGGCAGGGGTAGCGAAAGACCTGCACTGGTTCAAGCCGTGGGACAAGGTGCTGGAGTGGAATGAGCCCTCGGCCAAGTGGTTTGTGGGCGGCCAGATCAACCTGAGCTACAACTGCGTCGATCGGCACGCGCTGGGCGCACGCGCCAGCAAGACCGCGCTCATCTGGGAAGGCGAGCCGGGCGAGATTCGCCGCCTCACCTACGCCGAGCTGCATGTCGAGGTGCAGAGGTTCGCCAATGCCCTCAAAACACTCGGGATCAAAAAGGGCGACCGCGTCGCGGTTTACATGGGCATGACCCCGGAGCTGGCCATTGCCCTGCTCGCCTGCGCGCGCATCGGCGCCGTCCACTCCGTCATCTTCGGCGGATTCGCCGCCAACGCCATCGCCGACCGCGTCAACGACTCCGCGTGCGTGGCCATTCTCACCCAGGACTCAAGCTACCGCCGCGGCAACGAGATCAAGCTCAAGCAAACCGTGGACGAGGCCATGGCCGCCTGTCACACCGTCAAGCACGTGGTCGTCTACCGCCGCACCGGCTCGCCCGTAACCATGGTCGAAGGCCGCGACCACTGGTGGCACGACCTGATGGCCGCCGCCGCGCCCGACTGCCCCGCCGAACACCTCGACTCAGAAGATCCGCTCTACATTCTTTACACCTCAGGCACCACCGGCAAGCCCAAGGGACTGGTTCACACCACCGGCGGCTATGCCGTGCAGACCTACCTCACCACGAAGTACATCTTCGATATTCGCGACGAGGACGTGTACTGGTGTACCGCTGACATCGGCTGGGTTACCGGCCACTCTTACGTTGTCTATGGCCCGCTGCAAAACGGCGCAACCGTACTGATGTATGAGGGCGCGCCCAACTGGCCAGATTTCTCGCGCTTCTGGAAGATTGTAGACGACCACCAGGTCAGCGTCTTCTACACCGCGCCCACCGCCATTCGCGCCTTCATCAAGTGGGGCGACCAGCACGTCGAGAAGTTCAAGCTGGACTCGCTGCGCCTGCTCGGCACGGTAGGCGAGCCCATCAACCCCGAGGCCTGGATGTGGTATCGGGAGAAGATAGGCCACAATCGCTGCCCCATCGTCGATACATGGTGGCAAACCGAGACGGGCGCCATTATGATCGCCCCCATTCCCGGCGCAGTGGCCGCCAAGCCAGGCTCCGCTACGCGGCCGTTCTTCGGCATTCAGCCGGAGGTGGTCAACAAGGAGGGCCAACCGGTGCCCCCCGGCCACGGCGGCCTCTTGATCATCCGCAAGCCATGGCCCTCTATGGCCCGCACCGTCTATGGCGATCCCGAGCGCTACAAACAGACCTATTGGAGCGACGTCCCCGGCTGCTACTTTACCGGCGACGGCGCGCGCCAGGATGCCGACGGCTACTTCTGGCTCATGGGCCGCGTGGACGATGTGATCAACGTCAGCGGCCACCGCCTGGGCACCATGGAGGTCGAGTCGGCCCTCGTGGCGCATCCCAAGGTCGCCGAGGCCGCTGTCGTGGGCCGTCCCGACGAGCTCAAGGGCCAGGCCATCTCGGCATTCGTATCGCTCGAGAGCGGCAATCAGCCCAGCGAGGCTCTGAAAGACGAGCTGCGCAAGTGGGTCTCGAAAGAGATTGGCTCGCTGGCCCGCCCCGATGATATTCGCTTTACCGAGCAGTTGCCCAAAACCCGCAGCGGCAAAATCATGCGCCGCCTGCTCCGCGAACTGGCCACCCACGGCGAGATCAAGGGCGACACCACCACCCTCGAAGACTTCACCGTAATCGCCAAGCTCCGCGAAGCCGAAGAAGGATAGAGCAGCTTCAGAATTCCCGACACCTGCGGCGTTTGTCGGTACCTATCTTGCCCGGCGGATTGAACTTTCGGTGCGCAGTTTACGGGGGTGACGAAGTTAGGTTAACTACGCATAACCACCCGCACGTTTTTAGCGCGGCCCAACAGATGACTAGGACAATCACGTCTCGACTTAACGCCCAGCCCGTTTCATTCTTGCGTATCGAGCCGTTATTATTCTAGGCGGAGGCCCAAATTGACGACGCGCCGGTATATCGCGTTCTGGAGTTATACACGATTCGATAATGAGCACGATGGAACCTGGTTAACGGGTTTGAGAGCGGCCCTTGAATCCGAGGTTCAGGCCCAGTCTGGCGTGCACGTTGAGATTTTCCAAGACGTCGACGGTATAGTTTGGGGGGAAAAGTGGAAAGACAAGCTCAAGGCCTCGGGGAATTGTGCGGCTTTTTTAATCCCCATCATTACGCCAAGCTTTTTCCAGAGTAAGGCATGTCGCGATGAACTGGAACAGTTTGTTGACCGGCAGATGGCAGCGGGACTAGACCTCATCCTGCCGCTTTACTACATCGATTGTCCGGAGCTACATAACGACTTTCTTAAGCGATCTGATTGGCTTGCACAGGTGGTGGCTGATCACAACTACGAGGATTTTAGGCAGTACCGGCATAAGGACTTGAAATCCTCCGAAGTCTTGCAGGCGATCGGGGCCCTCGCAACTGCGCTCCGTGGGCGACTGAGCGACTTCGCGCTTCGGCACCTCTCATCGCCCAAAATGGAGGCCCACATAATCGCGCCTGCTACTTACGGTCAGGTGCCGCGCAAAGCCTTAATTCTCGGTACCCTTCGGGATGTTTCGGAGCGGATTGATGTCTGGCTGGTAGTTGAGGTTGGCAATTGCTATCACCCCCAAGAACCTTTATCGCGCAATGCAATCGGTTGGCAGGCCACTGTGACAATAGGCCGAGAGAAACTTGGAGCCGATTCAAGCTGCGAGTTTCCCGTCCACGTCCTCGCTGTAACCGAGAGCGTCTCCAATGCGTTTGAACGCTATCTGACCGATGGCGAGAGGCGGAAAAAATGGGCCGGCGTTCCGAAACCTTCAGACAGCAAGGTTCTCGCGACAGTCAGGGTTGTGCGTGACGATTCCGCCTCAATGTTCCGGTTCATGGAGGGTGCCTACGACGAGCATAGGGCGGACGGAACGGCTACTGGCGGTATGGTAGTCCTGAAACTGAGCAGTAAGGATACATTAGTGACGGAGGCGAAGAACCGCAGCGGGAAGACGGAGTGGGCCGGAACGGTCAAAATGGTTGAGTCCTCGAAGCCGCTATGGGGAAGCGGCACTTACACCTATCTTGGAGGGACTGACTCAGGCGAGCATCGGTTGACCGTCGACGCAGCTACGGGCAACTTGGCGGTAGAAGGAAGGAACGTCAGCACACCTGGTGGAAACTCCTTCCACAATATTTGGAAACGACGAGTTTAGACCACGCCTTCGTCACGGCGGGCCTCGACGCCGTGCATGAGTGCGCCTCGCTGCTGGCGCACTAGCTTTATATGCGCCGTTTTCCAATCCAATCCCAGACCCACATTGGGGCCTGTCCTGCGCGGTTCCCGGGTGAAATGTCGAGATTGATTATGAAGATCGTGCAGTTTTTCAGTCGCTCGATTGTTTGAAACTGCGCGTGCCATTCCGTTGGGGTTTTCGCGGACCAAACTATCCAACAGTTTCCCGCATATTTGAGCCAATCATCCGCCATATTTATAACTGGCTGAATATGGTGTTGGGCTTCCAACTCCGATAATTCGGCGGGAAAGTGAAATGAGATAAGCGTGAACCGGCGGCTATACAAACTGGCCATCAACCCAATCAGGTTGCCATATTCTGACGGCGGGGGCGGAGGTATCAAACTCATTGAGCGTCACCCCCCTTGCCTTCGTTGCCAGAGGGCAATTCGGCTAGCCCCGGATCAGGCACCGGCAGCAACTCACCCGAAGGAACGAAATCTTTCGCACCGAGCATCAGTTGCTTGTAGTTAAGGACGTGGCCTCCCTCCAGGATCGCAAGCTCGGGTTTTTTCAAGACCACACAGAGGACCACTGCAGCCATGACGAGAACGACAAAACAAATAGCGATGATGCCAATGAGTGCGCCTTGCTGTGTTGTGTGTCCTGTTGCATACGCAATTCCTAGCGCAGCGACGGCGGCAACGAGAGCCATGCGGCCCACGACTCCGCCAAACGACAGCCGCTGAAAGGTTCCTGAAGAACCAAGAAGCGAAGTGAACTTTCCGAGATTGAAATCATCTGGCAATTGGCAGAATGGTACAACTTCGACGCAATTACCGCAATGGCCGGGTGTCCTAGGCCCCGATTCTGGGACCTAGGAAACGACAATTCCTTCCCAGCCCTTGCGTAGAATTACGCCCCGCCGGCGCACAATGGGGATAGAGAAACCCATGAAAGAAATCGCCGCAGTGTCAGGTATGTCCCCGGTTCGTTATGTCAGCTATGTCCCCGGTCCGTACCACTCCATGACCCCCTACCCCCCCTAACCCCCAGGGGGTATAAATCCATCCAATATTTTCCAGTAAAGATCTACGTATGAATAACTTAAAAATTCAATATGTTAACTGATTGGTAATCTTTGCCTTTACGTTTCGGCCTAAAATCAGCCGAAAATACCGCTTCAGACGGCGGAACTGGCGAGACGGCGTCTACGACCAAGTGCGGTCAATGATGTCGCTGCAAGGCGGTTTGACGATCGAGCGGATGTGCGGATTGGAGGGCGGCGCATGTCCCGCGTTTGAGAGATGGGATAGCGGGAAGCCATCCTTAGAATTCCAAGGTCTGAAAAGCCAGACCTGAGCCACGCGTCCTACTGAGGCTTTTCAGGATTTTGTTGCAGATGAAGTGCCTCACCCACATGCCTTGCGGAGGTACCCAGCGCATGTTTGGTGTGCCTATAGCTCTTCAGAATTGCATTGCCAGTATCGTCTCGCGCAACCGAAATAGCCACGTCCGTGGAGGTTCCTGCTTTGGAGAGGGATGAAGTTGTATGGCCAGCGCCACCTGCAATCGCCTGCTCTGTAGAACTACTGACGGCAATGATCCCCTGAGCGGGATGCTTCCCTGCGTTAAACCATGCTATGTCCGTATCTGGCATTTGGTTGAGACGAGCAATCGGCTCAGGCGGGAAGTTCGTGTTGCTCATTTTGTCCATAAGCGGCCATTCGCTCGATGCGATAAAGATAGAACCGTTCATGGGATTGCCGGGCTCACCGAGATTGATGATCCTGCCGGGGCGAAGTGCCACCATATCGACGCACTTGTCTGCGCCACACCCGGCTTTGCAGAGCGTCTCATTCAAGTAAGAAGCGTGCTTGCCAGGCGAGATCCAAACCTTGGCGCCGTTCTCCTCAGCATGGATCGTTGAGGCGCGCGTAATCTGGCTTACGTCGCATACCGTCTTCTCGTGGGCCGCGGCATACCAATAGATGGCCTTCCATTTTGCAGAATCAAGATCGCGGTCCGATGCGCTCACCAGTACAGCCACATGCTCCGCGTCGAGAGGATGCCCATGAGGTCCGCAGTCACGCTTCCAGAGGTGATAATAGTGAATCTCCGCAGTCGGGAGATCGTCGCTTGAAGACTTTGCCGGAAACACCTGGCCGTAGATGGTCCCGTTTTCGGCGTTCACAGTGGGAGTCTTCATATCCGGAGCAAACTCCGCGGCAATCTCTGAGCAGTCATGCCGCGCGACCATGAACGTTGGAGCAAACTGAATCAGGAGAGCCTGCTCCAGCGCATCGCTCATGCCGTCATGGTCGGAATCAATGGCGAATTGTGCCTTCTGCTCAGGCTCCTGGGCGGCTGCGTTGCGCGATACCGTGGAGGTAAGCAATGCGATGATAAAAAAGAGGGAAGCGGAGAGCCTGAGGGTTCTCATTGATGTCTTTCTACCTCCGATCTGCTAAGGACAGTTTACGCCTTGTACAGGATGAGAAGCATAACCTGCCCGATTCCTGCCGGGTGTCCCAGATCCCGCGTTTGAAACATGGGATAGCAAAAAGCCATCCTTAGAATTCTAAGGTCTTAAAAGCCAGGATGACAGGCCTTCCGGTGTGGCGCGAATCGAGCGTCCGGCAGGCAAATTGAAGTGCTCCGCACGAATGACAGGCAATCCGGCCATGACTCCCCTGAGAGGGAATGGGATCACGCCGAAGTCTAAATATTTAACTGGTATTCATCGCCAAATGATTGGTATAGTCTGTCCACCGAGCTCGATTATCTCAGTTTAGCAACGGGGACAATCCATGAAAATCGCTCAACCTCCTTCAGATCCCTCTGCAACGCCAGAAACGTCATCACGCGCCAGCCGCTGCCGGCGCATCGCCACCATTGCAGTGTTCGCCGCGCTGGTGTGTTCCGGCGCCACGTCGTGTACCCGGACGCAGGTCGGTCTTTCCGCCGCTGCCATCGCGACGGTCCTCGTTGTGACAACAGTGGCCGTCACCAAGGCAGCGGAAAGCAGCCACCACGCATTGCGGGGCTGCGCCTTCTCCGATGCCAATGGACTCAAGCTCCGCACAAGCGATGCAAAGGTCTACACAATCGAAGGCGAGGTCGCAAACGTCAAGGTCGGAGATCGTCTCAAGCTACACGGCTCAAAACTGAAGAAGGCGAAAGGCTCGACCGGTGATCAGGTCTTCGTGGTCGAGAAACTGAGCAAGGATTACGGCCCCTGCCCCGTGACTTTTGCGGCTTCCGCAACACCGGCCCACTAACACTGCCCTGCCTGCGCACGATGGGAATGGAGAAACCCATGAGAGAAATCGCCATGGGGGTGGAAGTTGGCGGACTGCCCACATCTTAGCGATTCTCCGCCAAAGTGGGTGCTCGCAAAATTCGGACATTACCGATGGTTCCTTCGTACAGGTTGCTTGCGAATAACAAATAACTGACCGACTCGCTTGCATCCGTCAAGAGTTTCATCAACTTCTTCTTTCTGAGTTTGCATCGGTCCACCATATAGGTCTTTTGCCGCTGGAATTACGTCGCGCTTTAGGTTCCAGGTTCGGATAGATTGCAACAACGTATCAGTGTTCCCATTGTCGCCTTCAATTCCGTGATCCCAAAGCGTGATCGTATTGTTTTCTGTCCAATACACTCTCGCTTCATAACTATGATCTGGAAAGCGAATCCCCACCACACAGAAATGATTGATCTTTGCCCAACCATCGCGCCGCACGAGCGCAGCGAGAGCTTTCTCTGGATGAGGGTAATCCGACACACTGGAAACTGGAAAGTAATTGGGCGTGGAGGATTGTGCAGTGCATACCAGCGTGAGCGCGATGGTCCCTCGAGACATAATAAATAGCGTCTTCACTGGAATCTCCTTTTTCAGTCCTGATTCGCCGGGCACCCCAGAACCCGCCCTAAGCATAGTCGAAGAGTGCCCCGCTCTTGGAACCTTGGAAACGACAATTCTTTCCCCGCCTCTTGCGTAGTATTACGCTCCGTCGGTGACCAATCGCTCGGCAGCTTCGGCCGCACACTTGCCCTACAGGCCCATTACAACAAACCGCTCCAAATGCTTTTTTGACTGAAGGAGCGGTCGAAAGGATTATCTGCACCGTCGAGATTTCATTTCGGCTACGCGGCACATATTGCTATAACCAGGGCATTCCTTCCGACAATAACGTAGAGTTTTTTTGCGCTTCCTATTTTCAATAGCTGATGTCCAAGAGTGAGACTCCAAGCAAGGAACTGCTTGGCTGCACGGAGTATTGCCTGCGCGCCCGCTTCCCGCTGATTCCTTCAGTTGGGTGTGAAATAGGAAGGTCCTGCCTATGAGAAGGAAAAGGCGCGCGAGGGAAGCCTCACGCGCCTGTTTACCGTTTTCCGGCCGATTGTCCTCCTACTGCGACACCGGCTGCGCCGGCAGGGCCTTGGGCGCCTTGAGGCGGGGAGCGTTGGGAGCCGCGGGAGCTTCCGGCGGGACCGAAGCGGCGGCCACAGTTGATCCTCTCTTGATGCGCACGTCGCCATTTTCCGCGCTGAGTACGATCTTTGCGCTGCCGGAACCTATCTTGCCATTGACGGTTTTGCTCTCGTCTCCGCTAATAGGAAGCTCGAACTCCGTAACAATGTCTCCGTTGCGCGTGCGGCCGTTCACAGTAGCCGAGGCGTTGGGCGGCAGGGTCACCTCCACGTCTCCTTTGCCGTTCTTGGCTTCTACGCCGTAGTTTCCGGCCGGCTCGACAGTGATGCGGCCGTCGCGGTTCTCCACGTAGGTGTCCCCAGAAATCTCGCTCAGATCGACATCCTTGGAGTGGGTTTCTACCCGGACCTGCCCCTTGGCCTCATTGACACGGAGGTCGTCGGAGTCGAGGGTCAGGTCGCCCGGCAGCGCAGCAATCTGCAAGTCGGTGACGGAGGTATGCAGGTGAATGGGGCCTGAGACGCTTTCGAGATGCACATCGCCAAGGATCTCGCCGTTTTGGTTAACCTTACCCTTGACTTCTGAGAGGGTAAGGTCATTCAGATCGCCGTCGGCGCTGAGGTCGCCATCGATCTGGTGTGCTGAGAAGTCGTGCTTCTGGTTGGAAAGGTGTGCCTGAACCGAGCCAGCGATGGCGCTCAGATGCACATCGCCGTTGGAGGCGGTAACGCCAATACCCGCGCCCAGGCCAGCGGCGATTACGTCACCTTTGCCGGAGTTGACGGTGACGCGGGCGGATTTTGGAACAGTCACGGTAAGGTTGATGCGCCCGTTGGAGTTTCCTTCAGATTTGACCAGTACAGCGCTTCCGCTGACAGTGACCTGCGCGGCTTCTGAGTCAAAGATTTTCTTGGCATCATTATCAGAGCTCGCAAAGGCTACTTGATGAGCTTGCACCTCGACAGTGGATCCATCGCCGGCCGAAACGCTGATATCCCCACGGGGATTCTCAATGTCGACGGTGGCGTTGGCGGGAATCTGCGCCGTGAGCACATGCTGGTCGTTGTCGTGTTCTGGCAGGCCAAAGGCGTTAAAGAAGTCATTGTCGTGGTCGTCCCACTGGTGAACCCACGGTCTCATGTGATTCCACCCTGAGGCGCCGAAGCCCAGAAAAGCGAGCAATATGAGGATGCCCACAAAGCTGCCGCCGCGGCGGACGGGAGTGGCTCGGCGCAGGTCAATGGCCCACTCGCCAAGCATGGCCAGCCCTGCGCCGATGAGCAACAGTGGCCACCAGTGGCCATACCATGCCCAGAAGTCTCCAGCGCCGATGTGGCCGCTGAGAACAAGCAAGGCGACAACGCCGACGCCGATCAGGATGATGGGGCCAACAACAGAAGGAACCCGCGGTCCGTATGTACCCACGTAGTTTGCCTTCCAGGCCTGGCTTTGGGCTTTCCAGGCATCGCGCTGGGCCTTCCAGGCAGCTTTTTGCTGGGCGCGATAGACGCGGTACTGCGTCTTTGGATCGTAGGGGGGGTACGGCGGCTGCGAGCCACCGCCGGGAGGCGGAGTTGGAGGTACGCTGCTCATGATTGGCCTCCTTCGGGGTCTTGGTCTTGCGTCGCAAGATCATGCAACGGAACCGGCACGATCGCCGTGGATTCCTGTTCGGTGTATTGCGGAGCGACCGGGGCCGCATTGGGATCGACAGTGCCGGCATACGGCGCACCTGGGTAGGGCTGGCCACCCGGATACTGACTAGGGTAAGGCGCTCCCGGATATGGCGCTGGAGGATAGCCCACTTCAGCAGCCAAGGCCGCGCGCTCGGCCAGCATGAACACACCGAACATAATCAACAGCAACGGCCAGAAAAGATGCCAGGGATGGTCAAGAATGCCCATCTGATGGAAGAGGGCAATTCCGCCCACCATCATGAGAAATACGGGGCCGCGCAGACGGCGAATCATGATATAACGGCTCATTTTGAACCTCCTTGAGAATCGCCGAAGCGGCGAACGATCAGCCAGACGCCCAACGCGATCAGAGCCAGCGGCCAGATAAAATCCTTGAGGCGGCCGTTGAAAATGTCCAATTGGTCCAGCAGGAAAATCAGCCCCAAGCCAATCAACACGATTGCGCCAATGGGTTCTTTGCGGCCGCAAAACAAGGGGTGCCAATACTGGGGTGGGCCAGGTGGAACCACCGGATCGACATAGCCGGCTGGCGGCGGGACTGGAGCCTGATACGGAACCTGTTGATACGGAGGCTGATAGGCCCCAGCTGCTGGACCTTGCGAACCGGCGTAAGGAGCCGTTGCGCCAGGATTGGGTCCTGCCGGGCCGACGCCGGGCTGCCCTGGATAGCGCGGCCTTCCGCTGAAATTGAGCCAGTTGCCCACCTCATTAAGCCCCAGTGGATCAGGCAGGGGGTCGCCGTCGCGCATAGCCCTGGCCGTGTGGAAGGCCTCGAAGGCCTGGTAAAGGACCCAAGCGGCAATGAAGAGACCAAAGATTCCATAGACGCGCGCAGCGCTGACTAGCACGGCGAAGATAATCACGTGGATGAATCCCTTAAGGAATTGGCCGTTATACATGGCGCCGACGCCAGGAATGACGCCCAGAGCGGCGGCTGTTGATGGATTCGGCCCACTTACCGGAGCCGCAAAGGGCTGTTGTACGTTCTGCCATGCCAACAGGCAAGGCTCGCAGAGAATCTGCCCTGCCGCGGCGTTGCGCACGCATCCAGCACAAAGCGCCCGGCCGCAGTTCTGGCAATATGCGGATGCGGTTACACCTGAGTGATTTACGCAGTCCATCGTGTGCTCCTTTCCCGTGGTGCTTTTGCGGAGCCGCCGGAAAGCGCGGACCTGGCTTGAACAGTCTGGGAAGTTTCTAAAAAGTCGCTGGAATCGCTGGACGCTGGCCCAATGGCGAAATTGTCCGATTGCTCGGGTACCGCAGGCAACGAGCTTCCGTCTTTGCGGCCAGGGTTCTGCTTCGACTCTCCCGGTGTGGTGTCATTCGGTTTCTGCTGGTTATCGCTGTCTCGCTGGCTGTCTGTTGCCCGGCGAATGAGCCGTACAGTCGTCGTGACGTCATAGACAAAGCGCGAGTGGTCGTAATAACGGATGATCGGAGTGGAAGCCATGTTCAACTGACGCTCCATCATGGAGCGCACGGCAGCCGGGCGAAGGTCGGTAAGGCTGAGGCTGCTCAAACGGACGTGGGTGAGAGACAGCGTGACGGAGATGGAAAAGAAGGCCATGGCCGCTGTCATCAGCAGTCGAGGCTCGGCGAAACGGCGAACGTTGCCGACAAACCCAGGACGCTGCCAAGGCTGTATGAGGACTGGACGCATGGGAATTACGTCCCCATCGCTGGCCGCCAACCCGTAGCCTTCTACCTGTCCCGGACCCGTCTTGGAGAGAATCTTATCCAGCAGCCCAGCGGGAACTTCCGGCTCGGCCGAGAGGAACTCCAGCCACTCGCGGCCGACCCGGGCATCCTCAAAGAGCGCCGTGCAGGCGGGGCAGACAGCCATGTGCGCTGTAAAAGCTGCCTCGTCATCGGGCTTGAGCTGCCCATCCAGCGCATCGGCCAGCAACGTCTCCCACTGTCCACAGTCTGGAAAAACCGAATTGAAAGTATCCTTTGCCATTACATTACCTCCCGTTTACTACGTTCCAGCAGCCGTGCAAGTTCCGCGCGGCCTCTGCTGATGCGGGACTTGACCGTCCCCTCGGGAATGCCCAATACCTGGGCGATCTCCTTGTAATCCATATCTTGCAGGTCGCGCAGAATCACCGCTTCGCGGAGCTCGACAGAGACCCGCGCCAGGGCATTCTGGACCATCTTTGATAGTTCTTTCTGGGCCGCCGACTCGAGCGGCGAGGGTCCGTTGGCCGTGAGCCGGTCAATCGGCTTCAACTCCTCAATCGACTCCCAGCCCTCATCCAGCGAACCCGTGGAGCGCTGGTTTTTGGTGCGGCGGAAGTTGTCCACCAGCAGATTGCGAGTCATGGTGGTGATCCACACCTGCAGGCTGCCGCGGCCGGTATCGAACCTGCTCAGGTTGGAGTAGATCTTGAGGAACACATCCTGGGTCATGTCCTCGGCGTCGGCCGGGTTGCCGGTGAAGCGGTAACAGAGCCCATAGACACGGCGATGGTTCGTGCGGACCAGCTCGGCCCACGCGCTGGAATCGCCGTCGATACAGCGGCGGACGAGTTGAACCGATTCGATCTCCAGCGGATTCACCTCCGCGCGCGCCGTGCGGGCAGCTGGCACAACAGCGTTGCCGCCCTGGACGTGGCTTGCCGCGGCTTGCGGCTTCTGAGAGCCTGTCTTCGCCGTCTTAGGAGCTTCCTGAGTGCGCCGCGTTACCCTGAACGGCGACCCCAGCCCCGCCTCGCTCCAGCTTAATGTACCTACGCATTGCATAGTTTGTTAATACGAGGAATTTGTGAAATTGGTTCCATGGAAGAAATGCGGGGGCTTCCTGGGTCTGGACGTAACCTTTTGAGCCAGAATGCATCGAATTGTTGCGGATTTGCCGGATCCTGGGCGAATTCAATTGGGAAAAATATGGAGGCATCACCATGTCGGGTCAAGCTCTCATGCGCAGCGCGGCGGTTGCGTTCCTGATGGTTGTTGGCGCCTATGTAGCTGTGCGAGGAGCGACTTCCAAGTCGATTCCCGCTGCCGCTCAGGATGCTACCTTGGCGGAGAAGCCGGGCAAAGAGACGGCTGTCTTTGCAGGGGGTTGCTTCTGGGGTACGCAATCGGTTTTTGAACGCGTGAAGGGCGTTGTTGCGACCACTGCGGGATATGCCGGCGGCTCGGCTGACACCGCAACCTACCCCCAGGTGACCACGGAGACCACCGGCCATGCCGAATCGGTTCGCGTGGTCTACGATCCGTCGAAGATCACCTATGGGCAACTGCTGCGGGTATTCTTTTCCGTCGCGCACGATCCCACGCAGCTCAACCGGCAGGGCGCGGACGTGGGTACTTCGTACCGGTCCGAGATCTTTTATAGCAATGACGAGCAGCGGAAGATCAGCCAGGCCTATATCGCCCAGCTTGACGCGGCCCATGTCTTTCCCAGCCGCATTGTGACCGAAGTGACGCCGCTGAAGGGCTTCTACGATGCCGAGTCCTATCATCAGCATTACGCAGACCACAATCCCGCCAATCCATACATTCTGGTCTGCGACCGGCCCAAGATCGAGGCGCTCAAAACGCAGTTTCCCGAGCTGTTTGAGGAACATAAGGGGAAGTGAAACGCAACGTCTCAGCCGGCAAAGCATGTGCGTTTCCTGATTCCGGCTGCTTCCTTGTTGGTGTTGATTCTTCTCTGCTGCGGCTAGAGTCCCGTCGGCGGTTCCCGCTTGATCTTCGCCAATTGGCGATACGCAAAGAACCCACAAACCACCCCGATGGCGACCCACCACCAGCAACCCTGCTCACCCGACGATTCCCGCAAATGCCATTGCTGGTAGGGCCCTGTCAGCATCTCCATTTGCACCAGCTTCTTGTTGTACTCGACGTAGCGCACTCGCGCCCGCTCCCCCTCGATAAACCCCGGCCCGCTGTACCTGCACTGGATCAGCACTGCGTGGCCGGCGGCGTCCGTAATCATGAACCGGGTCGAGTGCGCACTGCTGCTATACAGTTCCCGGATGTCCCATAAATTCCCCTCGACCGTGGGCTGCGGCGAGTTGTGAATAAGCTGAAAGCTCACCAACCCAAACGCAAGGAGGGCGCCACTCATCAGACTGAGCCCCCAGCCCCGCCAAAGCGCTCGCTGCCTTGGAGTAAGCGTGGTCCTGGACCCGGAGATCGTCGCCACGACGGCAGGGATCAACAACGCAAAAAAACTGACACCGACAATATCTTCTGCCCGCACAGCTCACCTCTCCATACGTCTTTTTACTCGTCGCGCCGACAGCTTGTCACTCTCGACTAAAGCTCGTCAAACAAACCCATCTGAATCCGCAATGAAAGAGGTCCGAATTCCAGCAAGAACGGTTGGCCCTAGTCTGGATTTTCAGACCTGAGGATTCTAAGGATGGCTTCATGCGATCCCACGTCTCAAACGCGAGAGCCGGGCCACCCGCCGATCGCTATCGATCGCCTCGACTGACTGCGCCTCCATGAATGCGGCATGTGGTTCTCCGGTATTCTGGTGTTTATGGTGGGTATACGAAGAGCTGCGGCGGCAGATGGGAAGCGGGTTTTGGAT
>Ga0302140_10000453_pt1 | contig 51488 bp, 59 predicted proteins | sample I_Bog_E1_1_FD_202095 | JGI IMG/M metagenome (GOLD analysis project Ga0302140, IMG submission 202095) | Peat permafrost microbial communities from Stordalen Mire near Abisko, Sweden - I_Bog_E1_1 | ecosystem: Environmental > Terrestrial > Soil > Wetlands > Peat | place: Sweden: Abisko, Stordalen...
AGAGCCGCATCCAGCAGCTCAGTTCCAACTCTCTATTGTACGAGAAACGCTCCGCCCAGCGGCGCAGCCTATTAATAAGGAGCCTCTTGCAATTTTCATGGAATTTTGCAAAAGGCTCTAGCTCTAAAGGTTCATTTAGAACTAAAGCCGGCGCAGATTTCCTGTTGACAGAAATTAACTGTTAAGGTATGCTTTACGGGTGATTGAATCCTTCAAGCACTCTGGATTGAAACGGTTCTTTCAAAGCGGAGATTTGCGCGGCATTCAACCGGCGCACGCCAACAAGCTGTTTGCCCAGTTGAGCGCGCTGGACGTGGCAAAAGATATAGCATCCCTTCCACGTCCGGCGGGATGGAAACTGCATAAGCTGAAAGGCGGACGCGAGGAGATCTTCTCGATGTGGGTCAGCGGGAATTGGCGGCTGACCTTTTCCTTCAACGGCGACGCTTTTACGCTGTTGAATTATGAGGATTACCATGGCAGATGAAAAGAAGCGCATCAGGCCGTTTCGTGTTCCCCATCCGGGCGAGGTGTTGCGGGAAGTGATTGAAGAACTCACCGTGACGGAAGTATCGGCGCGGCTCCATGTTTCGCGTGTCACGATGTCGAAGATTCTCAACTGCCGGTCGGCAATCACCGCTGAAATGTCCTTGCGTCTGGCGGCCGCCTTTGGCGGAAGCAATACCTTTTGGCTGGAGATGCAGAACCGGTATGACGTGCAGAAGGCCATGGAAAAGAAACAGCCGAAGATTGTGCCGTTCAGCAAAGCAGCGTAGATCGATTTGGCTGATGGAGTAATCGCTCCTGAACAAGCGCGGACGAGGACGTCCGCACTACAGGCGACCAGGAGGTCGGCGCTACATGGAGATTGGTGCTGCAGGTAGCTGGCGCTACCGTCTGCTGGGGGCGGCGCTGCGAGGAACTTCTGCGAGGATGTAATTTTTTCGATATAATTAAGACTCCAGCTAAGCCCCAGATGCGGCCGGGCATGCTCCGCTAGGCCAATTCATGAAGGACGAGGCGATCTCCGTCGCGGGAAATCGTTGGCGTTTGTGTCTTTCGGCAGGGGATTGCACTTCGCAGGGAAAAATCTCACTCGAGAAGGTTGCCATGCTGACTTCGGATTGTTGTACCCGCACACCACAACCACAAGGTCTCTATCACCCGCAAAATGAACACGATGCATGCGGAATGGGATTGGTCGCCAACATTCGCGGCATTGCCAGCCACGATATTATCCGCAAAGGCCTGGAGGTGCTGATCAATCTGACGCACCGTGGCGCGGCGGGCTGCGATCCGGAGACGGGCGACGGTGCGGGGATTCTGATTCAGATTCCGCATGAGTTTTTCAAGCATGAGTGCGGCGTGTTGGGGATGCCGCCGCTGCCCGAGGCTGGCGCATACGGCGTGGGAATGTGTTTTTTGCCGGTGGACAAGCATAACCGCTTGCAGTGCGAGGGCGTGATTGAGCGCATTGCGCAGGAAGAAGGCTTGACGGTTCTGGGCTGGCGCGATACGCCGGTCAACGGCATCGTGATTGGCCGCGAGGCGCGGGCTTCGCAGCCGTACATCGAACAGCTTTTTCTGGGCAAGCCGGAGGGGCTGGAGGAAGACGCCTTCGAGCGGCTGCTTTACAAGGTTCGCCGCCGCACGGAGAACGAGGTTGTGGCCTCAGAGATTGAGGGCAAGGATGATTTTTACATTCCCTCGCTCTCATGCCGGACGATTGTTTACAAAGGCCTGATGCTGGCGCCGCAGATTGAGAAGTTCTATTACGAACTGGCCAATCCGATGGTCAAGAGCGCGCTGTGCTTGATTCACCAGCGCTTTTCGACGAACACTTTTCCAAGCTGGAAGTTGGCGCACCCGTATCGCTACGTGGCGCACAACGGCGAGATCAACACCATCAAGGGAAATATCAGTTGGATGAATGCGCGCCAGTCGATTCTGGAGAGCCAACTGCACGGCGAGGAGATCGAAAAGCTTTTTCCGGTGATTATGCCTGGGGGAAGCGATTCGGCTTCGCTGGACAATGCGGTTGAGTTCCTGGTGCATTCGGGGCGTTCGCTGCCGCACGTAATGGCGATGCTGGTGCCGGAGGCGTGGTCGGGCAATCCCGACATGGATGAAGACAAACGCGCGTTTTACGAGTACCACGCCTCGTTGATGGAGCCGTGGGATGGGCCAGCGGCGCTGTGCTTTACCGACGGCAAGGTGGTGGGCGCGACGCTGGATCGCAATGGATTGCGGCCGGGCCGTTACATTGTCACTAAAGATGACCTTGTAGTTTTGGCTTCCGAGGCTGGTGTGCTGGAGGTTCCGGCCAAGGATATTCGCAAGAAGGGCCGCTTGCAGCCGGGGCGGATGTTCCTGGTGGATACGGTGCAGCAGCGGATCATCTCGGACAGCGAGATCAAGAAGCAACTGGCCGGACGGCAGCCTTATGCGGAGTGGCTCAAAGAGCAGCAGGTCACGATGGATCAGTTGCCGGAGCCGCCGGCGCGCAACATTGTCTCTAAGACCGAGCCGCTGCTGCGCCGTCAGCGGGCCTTCGGTTACAGCGAAGAGGATTTGAAGATTCTGCTGGGACCGATGGGTTCGGCTGGCCTGGAGCCGATTGGCTCGATGGGCACTGATGTTCCTCTGGCCTGCCTTTCGGATCGCCCGCAGTCGCTCTTCAATTATTTCAAGCAGCTTTTTGCGCAGGTGACCAATCCGCCGATCGATCCGATCCGCGAAGAGATGGTGATGTCGCTGATCAGCTACATCGGCACGGAGCGCAATATTCTGGAGGAGGCACCGGACAACTGTCACACGCTGAAGCTGCCGCATCCGATCCTGACCAATCGCGACTTGGAGAAGCTGAAGCGCGTTTCATCGGGCGATCTTCTGGCCACCACGCTGCCCACGCTCTTCCGCGCGGCGGACGGCGAAGAAGCTTTGAAGCGCGCGCTGGAGGATTTGAGCGCCCGCGCCGCGTACGCCGTGGACTCCGGCTATACGCTGCTGATTCTCTCCGACCGCGGCGTGGATGCGACATACGCGCCGATCCCCAGCTTGCTGGCGATGGCCGCGGTGCACAACCGGCTGGTGAAGGACAAGACACGTACGCAGGTGGCGCTGATTATCGAGAGCGGTGAGCCGCGCGAGGTGATGCACTTTGCGTTGCTGATCGGCTACGGCGCGAGCGCGATCAATCCGTATCTGGCGATTGAGACGATGCACGATCTGAAGCGGCTGGGCCTGTTGCCGCACAACGTGACCGGAGCGCATGCCGAGAAGAACTTTATCAAGGCGATCAACAAGGGTCTGCTGAAGACCTTCTCGAAGATGGGCATCAGCACGCTGCAAAGCTATCGCGGCGCGCAGGTCTTTGAGGCGGTGGGGCTGAATCACGAGCTGGTGGAGGGATACTTCTCCGGCACGGCTTCGCGCATCGAGGGCGTAGGCATCGAGGTACTGGCGCGCGAGGCGCTGCTGAAGCACAAGTACGCCTTTGAGCCGCTGACCGAATCAGAGACCGAGTTGGTGGTTGGCGGACAGTATCAGTTCCGCATGGATGGCGAGTATCACTTGCAGAATCCGGAGACGATCAGCAAGCTGCAGCAGGCGGTGAGGCAGAACAATCCGAAGACCTTTCAGGAGTACACCGATCTTCTGGACAATCAGAATCGCCACCTGTGTACGCTGCGCGGATTGATGAAGCTGAAGTACGCCGAGAAGCCGATTTCGATTGACGAAGTCGAACCTGCGAAGGAGATTGTCAAGCGCTTCACGACGGGCGCGATGAGCTACGGATCGATTTCCAAGGAAGCGCACGAGACGCTGGCAATTGCCATGAACCGGCTGGGCGGAATGTCCAACACCGGCGAGGGCGGCGAAGAGGAAGAGCGCTTCACGCCCGACGCAAATGGTGACTCACGGCGCTCGGCGGTGAAGCAGGTGGCCTCGGGCCGCTTCGGTGTCACTACTAATTACCTTGTAAACGCGGATGAGATTCAGATCAAAATGGCGCAGGGCGCAAAGCCTGGTGAGGGCGGGCAGTTGCCGGGGTACAAGGTGAATGCGATTATCGCCAAGACGCGCCACTCGATTGCCGGCGTGGGACTGATCTCGCCGCCGCCGCACCATGACATTTACTCGATTGAAGATCTGGCGCAACTGATTCACGATCTGAAAAATGTGAATCCCAAGGCGCGGATCGCGGTGAAACTGGTCTCGGAAGTGGGCGTGGGCACGGTGGCCGCGGGCGTCAGCAAGGCGCACGCCGACGTGGTACTGATCTCCGGCGACAACGGCGGCACGGGCGCATCGCCGCTCAGCTCGATCAAGCACGCCGGACTGCCATGGGAACTGGGCTTGGCCGAGACGCAACAGGTGCTGCTGCTGAACGATCTGCGCGGACGCATCAAGGTGCAGACCGACGGCAAGCTGGCCACCGGGCGCGACGTAGTGATTGCGGCTCTGCTGGGCGCGGAAGAGTACGGCTTCGCCACGGCGCCGCTGATTACGATGGGTTGCATCATGATGCGCAAGTGCCACTTGAACACCTGTTCAGTGGGCATTGCGACGCAGGACCCGGTTCTGCGCGCGCGCTTCCAAGGCGCTCCGGAACACGTGGTCAACTTCTTCTTCTTCATCGCCGAGCAGGTTCGCCAGCAGATGGCCAAGCTGGGCTTCCGCACGGTGAACGAGATGGTGGGTCGGGTGGACAAGATTGATTCAGCCGTCGCCGATGCTCACTGGAAGGCCAAGGGTATCGACCTTTCGTCGATTCTGTATTCGCCCACGCTGCCATCGCGCGTGGCTCGCCGCAAGGTGCAGGAACAGGATCACGGCCTGGAAGCCGCGCTCGATCATAAGCTGATTGCCGCCGCTGCTCCAGCGCTGGAATCAAAGACGCCAGTGAAAGCCACCTTTGAGATTCGCAATGTACACCGCACGGTGGGCGCGATGCTGGGCGGCGAAATCGCCATGCGCTACGGCTCGGTCGGGTTGCCGGAGGAGACGATTCACTTCAAGTTCAACGGTTCGGCGGGGCAGAGCTTTGGCGCATTCGTGCCCAATGGCGTGACGCTCGAGCTGGAGGGCGACTCCAACGATTATCTGGGCAAGGGGCTTTCCGGCGGGCGCATCATCGCTTATCCGTCCAAGGCCTCCAGCTTCCTGCCGGAAGAAAGCATTCTGGTGGGCAATGTGGTGCTTTACGGCGCCACCACCGGCGAGGTCTTCCTGAACGGCATCGCCGGCGAACGCTTCTGCGTGCGCAACTCCGGCGCGACGGCGGTGGTCGAGGGCGTAGGCGACCACGGCTGCGAGTACATGACCAACGGCACCGTGCTCATCATCGGCAAGACAGGCCGCAACTTTGCCGCAGGCATGAGCGGCGGACGTGCCTTTGTCTTTGACGAGCGGGGCGACTTTACCGCGCGCCGCTGCAACACGACCAGCGTTGATCTGGAGCCGCTGGTTCTGGAGGCCGATGTCGCCGAAGTCCGCACGTTGCTGGAACGTCATCGCGACTACACCGGCAGTCCGCGCGCGGCGTGGATTCTGGAGCACTGGGCCGAGGCGCAGCCGCGCTTCATCAAGGTCTTCCCGCACGAGTACAAGCGCGTGCTGGGCGTTGAGCGCGTCGATTCGCTTTATACTCCTCCAACAACTTCGTCGCCTCTGACGGCGGCCACAGAGGTGCAACATGGGTAAGGTGACTGGTTTTCTCGAAATTGAACGTGAGCAGCCCACACGCCGCGCCGTCGAAGAGCGGGTGCAGGATTGGCTGGAGATCTATCAGCCGTTTCCCGAAGAGAAGCAGAAGGAGCAGGCGGCGCGCTGCATGGATTGCGGCGTTCCCTTCTGCCATACCGGCTGTCCGGTCAATAATCTGATTCCCGATTGGAACGATTTGGCCTACAACAACCGCTGGGAGCCGGCGATTCACCGCCTGCACTCGACCAACAACTTTCCGGAGTTTACCGGGCGTATCTGCCCCGCTCCGTGCGAGGCCGCGTGCGTGCTGGGCATCAGCGAAAATCCTGTCTCCATCAAGCTGATGGAGAAGAGCATCGTCGAGCGCGCCTGGGAAGAGGGCTGGATTCATCCCGAGCCGCCGGAGCAGAACACAGGCAAGCGCGTCGCCGTCGTGGGCAGCGGACCCGCGGGTCTGGCCGCCGCACAGCAGTTGCGTCGCGCAGGGCACTCCGTGACGGTCTATGAGAAGAACGACCGCATTGGCGGCCTGCTGCGCTACGGCATTCCCAACTTCAAGCTGGAAAAGCACGTCATTGACCGGCGCGTCGAGCAGATGCGCGCTGAGGGCGTCACCTTTGTCACTAATGCTTACGTGGGCGTGAATGTTTCGGTCGAGGCGCTGACCGAGCACTATGATGCGATCCTGCTGGCAGGTGGTTCTGAGCAGCCGCGCGACCTCAAGATTCCGGGACGCGAACTGAAGGGCATTCACTTCGCCATGGAGTTTCTGCCGCAGCAGAATCGCCGCTGCGAGGGCGACAAGCTTGATTCGGCGCTCGATATTTTGGCCACCGACAAGCGCGTGGTCATCATTGGCGGCGGCGATACGGGCGCGGATTGCCTGGGCACCAGCCTCCGCCAGAAGGCGTTGAGCGTGCATCAGTTCGAAATTATGCCCAAGCCGCCCGCGACACGCGCCGCCTCGACGCCGTGGCCGCTGTGGCCCCTGCAACTGCGCACCGAAAGCGCGCACGAAGAGGGCGGCATCCGCGAATGGAGCGTGAACAGCATCCAGTTCACCGGCGACGCGAACGGCAATGTGAAGCAGTTGCACGGAGTCCGCGTTGGTCCGCCGCCGACCTTTACGCCGGTTGCTGGCTCGGAGTTCACGCTGGACGTGGATCTGGTTCTGCTGGCGATGGGCTTCCTCGGTCCGGTGCGCAACGGCATGATTGAAAAGCTCGGCGTAGCGCTGGACGGGCGCGGCAACGTTTCCGCCAACGACTATCAGACTTCGGTCGAGAACATCTTCGCCGCTGGCGATATGCGCCGCGGGCAATCGCTCGTCGTCTGGGCGATTAGCGAGGGCCGCAAGGCCGCCGCCGCCGTGGACCGCTATCTGGCCGCAGTCGATGAACCCGCGCCGCAGCGGCAACGGGTGACGGCGTAGGCCGCAGCCATTTTTTGACCATGCCTCTCATTCCCAGCCTATTTTGCTGGGAATGAGAGGCAAAACTATTTTGGGCCTATAATTCAAAGTGTGGAGATCACGTTCGACCCGCGGAAGAGTGAGCGCAACCTCAGCTTTGAACAGGCAGACGAGTTTGACCTTGCTTCGGCTTTCTACTTTGGGGAAGTGCGTCACGGGGAGAATCGCATCGTTGCAGTTGGATACTTGCACAGGCGTTTGCATATCCTCTGTTTTCTACCCACGGCAGGCGGGATCCGCGTCATCAGTTTTCGCAAAGCGAATGATCGGGAGGCTCGAAAATATGGCAAACCAAAGACCATTGACGAATGAAGAAGGTGAAGTCCGCGAACTGTCTGAAAGCGACTTCGAGAAGTTTGTTCCCTTCTCTGCTCTGTCGGCAGAGTTGCGGCAATTGCTCTCCTCGGAAAAGCGCTTGGTTCCCGATGCGGAAATGGTGGCTAAGCAACAGTCCGCCGCTTGAAGTCCGATAGAGCATATGGAGCCAAGTAGGCCTGATGGTCTGTACCTTCCGCCCCTGCATTTCTTCCAAAATGAATCTCCCCGGTCTCGGACCTGAGACCGGGGAGATTCAGAATCTCGACTACGCCGTGACAATCTCACTGAAGTCGGCGATGCCGGAGAAGCCGCTGAGCACCTCTTGGATCAAGCCCAAGTGCGCGCCGCGCACCTTCTCATCTGGATCAAGCACCATCACCTTGTCAAAGAAGGCATCGACGACTGGCCGCAGCGTGGCGATGGCTTCCAGCGCCTGTCCATAGAAGCGCAACTTGCGCAGCGCAGCTACTTCCGGAGCTAGCAGAGCAGCCGCGTCGGCGAGTTGCTGCGCCTCCTGCGCATATTTCGTTTCATCCAGTGGCCCGATTTCGTATCCTTTTTCTTTAGCCTGCTTGAGAATGTTCTGGATGCGCTTGAAGGCAGTAGAGATCGCCTCGAAGTCGGCGGACTCGCGGGCTTCTGTCAGCGCTTCCGCGCGGGCAATGGCGTCACGCACATCATCGGCTCCGGTGGCCAGTACGGCATTGACCACGTCATAAGCAAAGCCGCGCACGTCCTTCAAGTAGAAGCTTAGACGCTCGCGCAAAAATGTGACAACAGCAGGTTTAAATTTATCCCAATCGGTTTTTACCGTACTGGATTGAACAACCTCATCAATCGTTAAAGGCAAATCCGATTCTACGAGGATCTTGACAATAGCATTGGCCGCACGACGAAGTGCAAAAGGATCTTTTGATCCAGTTGGCGCATTACCAATGCTAAACATGGCAATTATTGTATTGGCACGATCCGCAATACCAAAAATCTGGCCCTCGATTGTTGGTGGAATTGCGTCATCGGTGGAAGCAGGGCGATATTGCCATGTAATAGCAGAGGAAATTTTATCGATAATCGCTACATCATCGGTTAGACTCTGTATCTTTTGCACGCGAATATAATGCCCGCCAATGATCCCTTGCAACTCCGTGAATTCTTTGACAAGTTCAGTAGTCAAATCAGTTTTAGCAAGACCCGCAATTTGAAGCAGTGCATAATAGTTATGGTCAAAGTTCTTTGCTTCGAGAATTTCATGAAGTTTAGTAACAGCTGATCCATTCCAGCTCGATTTATCGAAATAGCTGCCGAGTTCTTTCTGGAAGGTCACATTCCTTAAATTCTTTTCGCGATCTACCAGTGTAATCTTTTGATCAAACTCCCAGAAGAAGCGGGCGTCCTTGAAGCGGGCGCGAAGAACCTTCTGGTTACCGTGGCGGATGACGGCCTCGCCTTCCGCGTCCACCTGAATGTTCAGCACGGTGAGAAAATGCGGCAGGAGTTTTCCGTCTGGCCCTTCGACAGCGAAATACTTCTGGTGGTCGCGCATCACCGTGACCAGCACTTCTTCTGGAAGATCAAGATACTCCGTCTCGAAGTTGCCAAGAACAACCGTAGGCCATTCCGTTAAATGAACCACCGTTTCCACGAGCGGCTCATCCTCGCGCCAGCGCGCTCCTGCAACCGTCCGCGTCGCAGCATCCAGTGCCTTGCGGATTGACTGCCTCCGCTCGACCACATCAACTACAGCAAAAGCCTTGCGCAGCGCCTCGGCATAACTCTTGGGTTGGTCGATGACGACCGGCGCTTCGCCGTGCAGAATGCGATGACCGCGACTTACATTTCCCGCCTTGATTCCGGCAATCTCCAATGGAACAATCGCCTCATCCAGCAGCGCAACAATCCAGCGAATAGGCCGAACGAAGCGCTCCGGCTTGCCCGCGCGCCAATACATATTTTTCGCCCAGTAAAGGCCTAGCACTTCCTTAGGTAGTTCTGTTGCTAGTAACTCCGAGGCGGCGCGGCCTAAGCGCTTGACCGTGGCTCCGACATACTCGCCCTTGGCGTTGGTCACCTTTTCCAGAGCTGTAACTGCGACGCCAGCCTTCTTCGCAAAAGCTTCTGCCGCTTTGGTCGGCGCGCCGTCCTTGAAGGCCACATTCCACGATGGGCCAGTCAGCTGCTCTTCGCTATCGGCCTGACTCGCGAGCACGCCTTCGATCAGTACGGCCAAGCGGCGCGGCGTCGAATAAGTGGTCAGCTTGGACCCAGCCGCAAGCAGCCGCTCGCGTGTGAGCAAATCATTCACGCGGCGGCCCAGTTCGGCCTCGGCCCCGGCAATCATGCGGGCGGGAACCTCGTCCAGCCCAATCTCCAACAAAAAATCTGCCATAGCGATATGTTCTTTCTGCAATCAGGAATCAGAGAAACCGGGGCTAAAGCCCTAGATTAGTTACTAACTCTTGTCAGGAGCCTGAAGGCCCCTGCTCCCTCCGGCTATTGTGTCTGCTGCGCCGCGTACGCCTTGGCCACGCCTACCGCCAAGTTGCGAATGCGTCCAATCATGCCGACGCGCTCCGTAACGCTGATGGCTCCGCGCGCATCCAGCAGATTGAAGAGATTCGAGCACTTCAGCGCCAGTTCATACGTAGACATCAGCGGGAAGCGCCGTTTCTCTTTCGCCGTGGCTTTTTCGTCGGCGAGCAACGCATTCGCCCGCTTCAGCAGCGCCTGCGCCTCGGCTTCGTAGCTGTTGAAGTGCTCCCACAACTTACTAACATCGGCGTCCTCGAAGTTATAGACCGAGTACTGCAACTCCTCGCTCAGCCTGACATCGCCATAAGTCACCACCGCGCCGGTGTCGGGATCGCGCGCCCAAACCACGTCGTAGACCGAGTCTACGTCTTGCATGAAGGCGCAGAGGCGCTCCAGGCCATACGTCAGTTCGGCGCAGATGGGGTCCAGGTCAAGCCCGCCGCATTGCTGGAAGTAAGTGAACTGGGTGATCTCCATGCCGTCCATCATGACCTGCCAGCCGACGCCCCAGGCGCCCACGGTTGGGCCTTCCCAGTTGTCTTCCTCAAACTTGAGGTCGTGCTTGCTGAGGTCGATGCCGATGGCTTCGAGCGATTGCAGGTAAAGCTCCTGCACGTTGACCGGCGGCGGCTTCAGAATCAACTGAAACTGTGTGTGGCGGAAGAGGCGGTTGGGGTTCTCGCCGTAGCGGCCGTCGGCGGGGCGGCGCGAGGGCTGCGCGTAGCCGACCTTGTAAGGCTTAGGCCCCTGCACGCGCAGAAAAGTCTCCGGCGCCATGGTGCCCGCGCCGACTTCCACGTCAAAAGGCTGCTGAATCACGCAGCCGCGCTCCGCCCAAAAGCTCTGCAAGCGGAACAAAAGCTCCTGAAAGGTGAGCGGATTCGTCTTCGGTTGGGATACTGCCTGAAATGAGGTCACGGAACTCTCTCTCAATGGGACTGCGTAGATTTTAACAGCCCCGGCGTGCGGAACCACTGGGCGGAGTTCAGGCCAAGGTGAGCAGGTTGGCCGCATAGGTTTCGCCAGCCAGAGCCTGGATTCTGCGGTCGAGGGTGACCAGGGTGACTCCGCTGCGAATCGCCAAGCCAAGCAGCAGGGCGTCGGTGACTTGGCGGTAGCCGTGTAGGCGAGGCGTGAAAGGCTGAATCAGTTCCAGCCAACTATAGGAAATCGGCAGGTGCGCAACGTTGGGCAAGGCTGCAATCTCCTTGAGCATTCGTATTGCATCCGGGATTGATTTCTTCCCAACCAAGGGCGAGGCTGCGATGCGGACAAAACCAGCCTCGGTCAGAGGACAAAGCAACAAGCGCACACTATGGCTACCCAACAGCCAGTTGTTAGCCTGCTCATGAGCTATGTGTGCCGGATCGCTCAACGCAACCCAGATATTGACATCGGGGAGATAGGCTTTCAGTTAAAGTCCTCCTCCTCCTGAGCCTTCAGAACCATTTCTGTCGTAATGATGCGCCCGCTGGGCGGGAAGGTGGGAAAACCGGAGGCCGACCGGCCGAACTTCGGGGTTTCCGATGCGCCCGATGCCACCTGGCTGCTTTTGCGGATCATCTCGGTGATGGCGTCGCCGAGAGTAATCCCGTTGGCATGAGCGTAGATCTCAGCGAACTGGCGGGCATCGTCGGCGATGTTGACATTGGTTCTCATACTGTTAGTATGCGCCTAATTAACAGGACGTGCAAGATCTAGATACACGTGCCATAATATGCGATTTGCACGCCTAACTCTTTGAGGCGGAATCTTGAGACGCGCAGAGGGCAGTGGGCAAAGACCAGGTCCGTGGTCCCTGGCTTGATTCGTCTTGGTTGGAATTGAATTTTGCAAGAGGTCCATCCGTTCAAAAGAATCGTTGCAGACCCGGCTATAATTCTGTCAATACGTTCAGGAGCATGATTTATGCGCGGGATGAGTCTTGCGGTTTTGGCGCTGGTTTGCCTTTCGTCGATTCCTCCTGCCCTGCATACGCAGCAAGCGGTCGTGAAGGGGCCAAAGTTGAATGAGACGCTTGGTCCGTTTTTCGTTGAGGGGCAATCGTACACGGTCGCCCTGCACCGGCGCGCCATTCCGCCTGCCGATCCAAACGATGCGGCGGGGTGCGAGTCTGCGACAGTCGTCGGGATGGAAATCCGTAACAGTTCCGGAGTCGTCGAATACAAGCGCAGCTTTCCCTATAAGAATTGCGACTCGACCGATGTTCTCGCCTCAGTGTTGAAAGGTGCCAAACATTCCGGTTTGCTGATTCACTACAACATGCACTACGAAACATGCTGCCCAGATCTGCCTTATGACGCCGATAGCTCCTACCAGTTATTTGGCAGGATCGACGGCCATCTCAAGGCATTCAATGCGCCGATGACTGTGGTATCTCTGCGGTCCGGTGGGCCGGCGTGGGAGGTTGCGCCGCTCGATGCGGATTCCGATGTGTGGAATTTGCGGATATTTGCCAACAAATTCAACGTGATCTATCCGGTTCGCATCGATTGGAAACTGGGAAAGCTCATGCCGCTCAAATCCTGTTCGCGACAACCCCACGCATTCTGCGAGTATGCCGTCGATCCTATTACGGAGTTTCCAGATGCCTTGAAGCCTTGGCCGTTCGTACTGAAAATCTGTTCCGAACCGGTATCGCCGTGCAAGAAAGTAGAAGAATTGAAACTTATTGCAAAGCCGCACATAAAGATGCTCGACAGCTATGCGCTTCTCGAATGGAGCAACGATGATCCAACCCGTTCTGCTAAAGCGTTGAATATCGCTGCCCCGGTCGACATCGAAACACTTCCCGATGCATGGCAACTGGGTGTCTATGACCACTGGGATGAGCCTGCTGAAGTTTGGCTGAAGCTGGAGGTCAATGGCCACGTGGGTTGGCTGAGCGACATGAATGCACTGCAAAATCTCGGATTCCCCTATGAAGAGTGAGTGAGAGCAGAAGCGCGAGTACCGAGGTCTCGAATTTGAAACCTGGAATTTCATCCATTCCCAAAGAACATCTTTGTGCGAATGCTTCTGCAAGCCTGTTCACTGACCACTGTCCACCTATTCATATTCAAACAGCGACCTGTCGAGGCCGGATTGGCGAATGATGCTCTGGAGGGTGCCGCGCAAGAGGGGATCGTGGAGCGGAACGGGTACAGTGATGGTTGTTCCCTCCGTTTGCAACTGCATGATGCGATGACTGCCGCGCTGGCGCACGGCGACAAAACCATACACTTCGAGTATCTTGCAGGCTTCCACGCCGGAGAGAACTCGCAGCCTACCCAACGGGCACTTCAACCTGCGTGAAGAAGACCTCGCTGTGCAGACACCGCGCAACTTCGGAGGAAGAGGCGGTCTCGAAGAACAGCGTCAAGGCTTCGACGAGGTTGGCGCGCGCCTCCTCAATCGTGGAACCCTGGCTGGCAATATCCAAATCAGGGCACAAGGCGACAAAGCCATCGTCCTCGCGCGAAAGGATTGCCGTCATTTGGTGCGTTCGCTGCATATTGGAATTCTACGCCAACTTTGATCGTTCGGGAGGTCAAGATATTTCAACCTCTCACAGCCGTGCCAGCGCCTCGGCGGAGCGGAGTTTGCGTTCCAGGTGGCGCTCCAAGGATTGCAGCGTGAAGCGGCGCAGGTCTTGCGCGCGGCGGCGGGGCCAGGGTTCGGTGGTAAAGGCCGAGACCGGCGCGCGCAGCATCCTCTGTGCAAGTTGCCAGGAATCGGCAGACAACTCGCTGGCGCTGCCGTTGCGATGCACTGGGCAGAAAAGCCCGTCGGCGTAATCATTGAAGGAAATTTCCGCCGCACGCAGTGCCTCGCCGCAGGCCGTGCAGTGCGCCAGATCGGGCAGCAGGCCCATCAGGCGGGTCATCCAGAGTTGAAAGTAGGTAAGCGGCATCCACGGCGGGGCGATTTCAGAGTCGAGAGCGGTGGTCTGGTCGAGGACGGAGAGCAGCAGCCGGAAGACGGTCTCGTGGGGATCGTGATCGGGCAGAGCCTCGTCGAGCAGCTCGGCGTAAAAGCTGAGGACGGCCAAACGCGTTGCGTCCACGGGCGCGGAGAGCGGCGAGCGCAGAATTTCCAACTGATCCAGCCGCACCAGCTCCTGCCGGGGCCGCTCGGCAAACCAGGCGCGGGCCAGCGTCATCGGCTCCAGCGCCCCGCCAAAGCGCTTGCGGCTCTTCAGCGCCGACTTGGCCACGCCCCGCACCCGCCCGTAATCGCGCGTAAAGAAGCTCACAATCAGGTCGGCCTCATGGACCGGCCAGGTGCGCAGAACCACGGCCTCGGAGGTGAGCACGCTCATACATTTCTATCTTCGCACCACCTACGGTGGGGCCAACTGCTCGTTTTTCGCTCACTTGAGGTTCGTGGTCTTTTCTATAGGGGAATCATCGCCGAAATCGGTCCTAGGATGTCCTGAACGAGTTTCCTTACTGCAAAGTAAGGAATATATTACAAAGTAAGGTAAAATGAATTTTGAAAGGAATTCCGATGCCTACCGCGACGATGACCTCCAAAGGCCAGATCACGATTCCAATTGAGCTTCGCAAGGCCATGGGTTTGGACGTCGGCGACAAGATCGATTTCGTCGAAATCGAGAAGGGGCAATTCAGGATGATCCCTCGGACTGCTTCGATCCGCGATCTGGAGGGCTGTGTCCCCAAGTTGGATCACACAGTCACCATCGAAGAGATGAATCAAGCGATTCACGATAGCGCCGCAGAAAGCTATTTGAAGAGTATTGAAAAACCTGACACCGCCGAATCGTATGGTGAAGCCGCATGATTGGCTTGGATACGAACATTCTGGTTCGCTATTTCATTAAAGATGATCCGGAGCAAACCCGTCTGGCAGTCAATCTGATCTATTCTCTTTCACTCACGGAGCCTGGATGGATCGGGCTGGCCATCTTCATGGAGTTGGATTGGGTGTTAAATAATGTGCTGAAGGTGAAAAAAGACCGTGTTGTCGAGATTTTGGATACACTGCTCACCAGCCGGGAACTTGTTGTGGAAAACGCCGGGACAGTGCGGGAAGCCTTGCATCTTTATCGCTCCCGCAACACGGATTTCTCCGCCTGCCTGATCGCCGCCTCAGCGCGCGCCGTCGGATGCAGCAAGACCGTGACCTTTGACGGGGTAGCCGCGCGTGATGCGGGGATGGAACTGCTCGGATAGCCTCTGGCCCGGTTTTTCGCGGATTTCCTTATCGGCCCTTTACGCTCCCCGTGTAGAATGGGAGTCAGAGGTTCCACATGCCTACCGCAATGGTCACCTTCAATGGTCGCATCACCCTCCCCCCACAAGTGCGCAAAAACCTTGGATTGAAGACCGGCGACAACGTTGAGTTTGTCGAAGTAGGGCAAGGCCACTTTGCCATCTCGTGCCGCAACAGACTGCATCAGGACGCCGATCTTCGCAAGGTCGACTCCTCTGAAACACCCACGGAAGATTGAGCAGCGGAATCTCTTGAGCCGCGCACATTTGAGCGCGCATCCCGCCGAGCGAGATGCGCGCTCTTGTCAACTCAGAAGAGATTTATCGCCCGAAGTGCTTGGCGTTCTTCTCGGTAAAGCTGGCCCAATTCTCCGGCAGGTCGTCCTGCGCAAAGATCGCCGAGACCGGGCAGGCCGGCACGCATGCGCCGCAGTCGATGCACTCGACCGGGTCAATGAACAACTGGTCGATTTCGGCGTAGCCGTCTTCGTCCTTTTTGGGGTGGATGCAATCGACCGGACAGGCGTCCACACAGGCGGTGTCCTTGGTGCCGATACAGGGTTCTGCAATAACGTAGGCCATTCTGATTTCTCCCAGGGGAATTCGAGCTTCGAGGCTGATGGTAGCACAATGGGCTGGAGACGGACTCCGGCCCTCCCAATAATTTGCGTTGCGGGAATTGGATGCAGATTCCCGGTGCGCGGATTCCGAAAACGGAGCGTTAGGTTAGGGAAAGCAGATTGATCCTAATACTTCTCCGCCGCCCGCGCCCGCCGCTGCTCCGCAAACTCCTTTGGCGTCGGAATCGGCGCAAGATTCCGTCCGGCAAACAAATCCTCAAATAAGTTCTGCAACTCGCCGTGAATCAGACCATTCGAGGCCAGAACCTCCCGGCTGTCCAGACGGAAATGTCCGCCGGCAAAATCCGTCACGCGGCCCCCAGCCTCCTTGACGAGCAGAATTCCCGCCGCTGTGTCCCAGGGATTCAGGTTGAACTCCCAGAAAGCGTCGAGCCTTCCAGCTGCTACATAAGCCAGATCAAGCGCCGCCGAACCCGCCCGCCGAACCCCGTGGGAGCGCAGCGTGAATTCTTGGTAAAAATAAATATTCGGATTCTCATGGCGCTTGTGGCTAGGAAAGCCCGTGGCCAGCAGCGACTCAGCCAGCACCGGCGTCCGCGAAACCCGCAGCGGCCTGCCGTTCAGGCGCGCACCGCGTCCCCGTTCGGCGGTAAATAGCTCATCCCGCAGCGGATCGTAGATCACCGCAGCCACCAGCGTCCCATCCGCCTCTGGCGCAAGCCCCGCAGGCCGCTGCTCCAAACCCAGCGAGACGCAAAACTGCGGAAAGCTGTGGGTAAAGTTGGTGGTGCCATCCAGCGGGTCCACGTACCAGCGGAACTCGCCCTCCAGCCGGTCTCGCGTTCCCTCTTCGCCGAAGATTCCGTGCTCCGGAAAGGCCTCTGCCAGCCGCTCCCGGATCAGCTTCTCCGAGGTGCGGTCGGCCACCGTCACCAGATCCACGTCGCCCTTGTACTCGGTCTCCACGCCCTTGGCGAAGAACTCACGCAAGACGGCTCCGGCCTCGCGAGCAATCGCTGAAGCTGCTGGAACCCAGGTCAACTTCGCTGTCGTCTGATCACCGCTCATAATGTCACTCCGTTTGCTTCCAAGCCGTTCCCGTCCGAGTTCGCCGCCCTGGCGCGGCGCGGAGTTGTCTTGCCCGCTTCGCTGATCGTACGGATCTGCTGCTTGTAGATGAAGAGGTTGGGCTTGCCCTCGCGGGTCAGACGCAGCATTCCCTCGTCGAAGTACTCGATCCAGCCGCGCACCGTTTCGCCGTCGCGCAGTTTGATCTGGACGGTTACTTGGCGTTCGCTGAGTGAGCGCAAGTAAAGCGCTTCCTGGCCGGTTTCACCCGGCGGCGGCGTCTTGGAGCGGCGTCGTGTCGTCAATGCAGGAGTCATTTGACTATTTTAGATGCAGCAGCCCATCCATACGAATGAGGCCATTTACCTCTATTTTTTCAGCCTCACTTCGACAGCAGGCAATGCGCCCCTCGCGCCGCCAGCGCTTTGTCAAAGGTAACCAGCACGCCACCCGCCGCGCTGGCGTGCGCCAGCATCCAGGCATCGGCCCACACCTTCGGCGAGGCGGACCGTCCCACAGCCCTTTTGCGGAATCCTATCTCAACCTCGGAAGGCTCTGGAATGAAAGTGACTCGGTCGTCGTCATAAAACCGGTCGTAGACGAGCCATGCCTCATCAATGGTCAGCGGCTTGCCGTCCATGACAGCCGCTGTTGTCATCAGCCGCAGAAGCCCGAGCTGTGAGAGGCGGATGAATGCGATCTGTCCTTCGTGCTGTCGCCACCAGCGCTTGGCCAGCGTGTGGTGAAGATGCTCGTGCGTGGCGAGCGCAAGCCAGACGTTAATGTCCGGCACGCCGAGTTCAGGGCAGACGGAATCTACGATCTGCTTATGGGAACTCGATGAGGTCATAGATTTCTTCATTGGTCATGCCGAGATTACGGCCCGCGGATGGAATCAACGGCGTATTCAAGCTGAGCCGCCGCTTCGGTCGAGTGGGTTTGGTCTCCTCCACGGCGCGCTCGATGCCGACAAGAATCAGCTTGCGTGCCGAGCAGCCCTTGCGCGCGGCAGCTTCATGCAGCCGACGGTGCAGATCTCGCGGAAGGTCGATGGACGTACGTATGGCGGTTTGCTCCATGCTTCATTCTGTCCCAATCGACTTAAATAAGTCAAATCGGCGGCGGGCGATGGATCGTCCACTGACGCTCGTTCAGAGAGCGCAGATACAGTGCTTCCTGGCCGGTTTCGCATACTTCCCCAGTGCCCAAAAGCGAGGCACCGGGGGCACCCTCAACTTGAAAAATGCTATTTGAGACCAAGGCCACCCGCCCAATTGCAGGACTTGACAATGGTGAGACGTCACGTTAAGAATAATAGTTGTCAGTGCAACTAATATGTTCAGGTGCGAAGATTCATGGATATTTCTTGTGTGCTCCTTGCCGATGAGATTCAACGCGCTTTTGGCTTCCGTCTGTTACCAATAGGCTTTCATTACGCGGCTGAGCGCCCAGCGAAATCCATTGGGTTTCGAGGCGAATCAGGTTGCATTGTTCCCTTTATCCTGGCAAGCGGCAAAGGCGCGACGGTTGCTCTGCGCAGCGGAGAATGCGGATGGCCGTGCGCCGCCTTTCACCTTGGCTTTCAGGACGAGGTTTTTCCTGGAATCGAAGGTTTCCTGTCCAACGATCCTCCTCCAGGACGGGAGTGCGAGCGGTTCCTTCGAAACTCAGATACGGCAGGCCGATATCTCCATTCCATGAGGAGCATAGAACGCGCTCGGGGGTGGGCAGTCTTTCGCCCATTGCGCGAGTTCACTCAGCAATTGCAGCCAGAGATCGTTATCTTCTTTGCCGCCGCAGACCAGATCAGCGCCTTGGTGCAATTGCTGCATTTCGATTTCCCGGTGGAGACCAACCGCGTGCTCACACGATTTGGATCGGCCTGCGCCTCGCTTGTAACGCAACCGCTTGCTTTGGCGCGTAGTGGAGAGAACGCCGCCATTTGGGGATGTCATGACATAGCCGCGCGGCGGCGTCTGCCCGACGATTTGATGTCTCTCTCCATGCCATTCACGCTGGTGCAAGAACTGGGCCGCGATGCCGGAGAGAGCCTTCTCTCTACCCGGAACTGGGCGGCATTATCTCAAAGAAACCTGAAAGGAGTGTCGGACCATGAATGATGCTTGCCGACTTGCATTGGCAATACTATCTTTGCTGAACGGTGTTTTCTTCGCCAGCAATATCTACGTGTTTGGACGCCGCACTGCGGCCATACGGATGCACAGCGATCTGGCTCCCGATGCCAGCGCAGCGATGGCCAATATGAAGGTGAGCATCTGTTTTCTCACCGGCTGCGGATATGTGGCGGCCGCGCTGGGGCTCTTTCTGCATCGGTACGCGTGGTGTTTGGCGGGATGGATCGGAGCCGTTTTGTTTCTGGGCTTATATGCCGTCGAACTAATTCTGTGGGCGCGAACCCATCGAGGCACAATTTATGGATTCTGTGTTTTTGGTGGGCTCAGCACTCTGATTGGTGCGGCATCTCTCTGGGCATGGCTAGGCAGAAATTAAGGATCAGGTGAACAAAATGCAATTTGAAAAACCGCAGATCCCCGCGGAACTTCAAGACAGTCTAGGCTATAACCTGTATCGTGTCAGCCTTCTCTTCCGCAGGGAATTGATCAGGGCTCTTTCCGAATACGGTTTGACGCCTGAGCAATGGCAAGTGCTGGTTGTGCTGTGGAGTTCGGATCATCCGGTTTCACAATCCGAACTCGCGGCCTCCGTGCTCAAAGACAAGCATACGCTGTCCCGCATTGTTTCCAGGCTGCAACGCGACGGATGGATACGAAAGAAGATCTCAGGCGCAGACAAACGGGCCGTACTGATTACACCCTCAGCAAAACTGCGAAAACAGTACGCAGAATTGTCGGAAAGACTTAAATCGCACTATCGAACACTCCTGCGCAATTTCGATCCCGAAGCATCAACCGATCTTATGCATCACCTGTCGCAACTCCGGAGCCTTTTGGAAGATACCGAACAGGTTGTGGACGAATGACGTATGTTGGGGACGATGCAGCAATGTGGATGCATTCTGCGAGTTATTCTGAAATGGAATAGTACGAATCTCTGTCCTCCGTTAATGCTAAATCCCTAATGCGCTCAACGATGACGGATAGGTCCTCAAAAGTCGCCTTGTAGGAAGCGCGCTTTGCGCCTGCCGATGATTTTGAGATAGTCGCGGACTTATGGGAAACTGGTCTTGCAGCCTGCATTTCCGAGAGGTTACTGATCCCGCCCTTAAGTATTTGAACGAAATCGGAAGTTGCAGCCACAGATCCTTCGACTCACCACCCCCAAATTGAAGAACATTTGGGGCCCCGTTCGCTCAGGATGACAGTCTTCGCTCAGGATGAGAGTCTTCGCTCAGGATGAGAGTCTTCACTCAGGATGACAGACTTGAAGTGTTGCAATTCTTCAGGGCCGGATCAATAACTGAAAAGCTTGCGAGTCAGTGGCTTTTCGCGGGCGCATCGGCGAAGTAGCCGGTGCGGAAGCGAAGGTTGAAGGCTCCCGGCGCGGCGCGGGGAATGGTCACCTGCACGCGGTGAAAGGCTTTTCCCGGCTCTTGATTGTGGGGATAATAGGCCAGCAGGTATTGCGTGCGCAGGTCTTCGCTGACCCGCGCAAAGGCCTTTTCCAGCCCGCCGTCGCTGACGTAAAAGCTTTTGCCGCCGGTCTGCTCGGCCAGGGTAATCATGGCGTGCTCACCGCCCAGGTCGCGCCCTGCGCTGGCTTCGACCGGCACGTCGATGATGGTGTAGATCATCACTTCGTTGCGCAGGGCCTGCTCGACGGCCTCGGCGTAGGTGGCGCTGCTGGCCGTGTCGTCGCCGTCGGAGACCAGCACCAGAACTCTGCGGCCTTCCTTCGCGCCCAGCCGTTGCGAGGCCTGAAAGATGGCGTCGTAAAGCGAGGTGGCCCAGTCGCCGCGCAGTTGGCCGAGGCCATGCTCGATCTGACTGACCTTGTTGGTGAAGGGCGTCAGCAGCCGCACATTGGTGGCAAACTGCATCAGGCTCATCTGATCTTGCGAGCGCAGCAGGGCATGGGCAAAGCGCCGGGCCGCGTTTTGCTCTTCGGTCAAATCCTTGCGCACGCTGCTGCTGGTGTCGATGGCCAGCGTCAGGTTCAACGGCAGCTCCGACTGACGCTCGAAGACCGCGATCTGCTGCGCGCGCCCATCTTCGGAGAGCGCGAAATCCTCACGCGAGAGGCCGCCCACAATCGCCCCGTTCTGGTCCGTCACATTCACAAAGACGTTGACCAGCTTCACGTCTACGCGCAGCGTCATTTCCTGTGCTGGAAGGAGCGCGGGGAGGAGCGCTGGAAGCAGCAGCGGCACAAGCGCGATGAACGCGCAGCAGCCTGCCCAGCCCTTACCTCCGATGATCTTCGCGCGCATCCGCATCCCTTGCAAAAGAATACCGCCTGCCGATTAGACGCGGCAGCCGGCAATCAGTCGAAGGTTCGCACTCTTCATGAACAAGGCTGATTTTGGTTCGTGGGTTCCCACCCATTCCGCAAAAAACGCGGAATAGATGGGGCACCCAATCTTTGTTGCAGATCAGGATGAGGGTTCATCGCGGTCGTAACTCGACGCGGCAAGTTGGGCTGCTCCTCATGAACAAAGATGTTGAAGGAAATTTTTGTGAACAAAATCAGCGAGTTAGCCTCCGCTTCGCGGAGATAGCAAGTTAGCGAGTTAGCGGCAGTTCATTGCAGACGTAACTTTCAGCAGCGAGTTGGGCTGCTCCGGATCAACCAAACTTGTAGAGGAAGCCGGAGGGAGTTCCCCACAGGTTTCGGGAGCGATCATCGTAGAAGATGCTGAACTCGATTCCGGAGATGTCGAAGTCGAAGAGCGGCACGCGGTCGAAGGTATAGTCGCAGCGCACAGAGTACTCGTCGCCGCCGCAATCTATCATCAGAGTGTCTTCGCTGGAGAGCCGCTCGGGGTGGGTCAACAGCATGCAGGCGATGGTAAAAACGCCCAGGCCGAACTCGTTGCCGACCATCGAGACACGTGCACGGCGGGCGGAGCAGCCGCGATGCAGCATCCCGGCCTGAATGGGAATCACCAGAAAGTCATGGCCCTGCTGCTGATCGGCCAGAATCTTCTCCGCCAGCTTCGAGCGCTCGGTCTGGCGCAGATAGGTCGGCCCCAGCCGCCCGGCGATGCGGTTCTGGAACTTGCGCCTGCTGGCCAGAACCCCCATAGCCATCTCTACCGCCTCGTTATAGGTGGGCGCCAGCGCCTGCCAACGGGGAATTGCAAACCATGCCTCCGCGCCCTCCAGCAGCGGCTTGCGCGCCAGCTTCTCCTGGCAACTGCCCAGCGTCGGAAAGATCTTCTTCAACTCAGTCACCTGAGCCTCGATTGGCCGCACCTTGTAAGTCGGAGGATAGACGCGGTTTGACGGCACCTGCTCGTCCTTGAACTTGTCGCTCGACGTGTGCTTATGGATAATCTGCACAACGGAATCGGCAACCTCGGACTTGAGCGTATTGCCCAACTCCAGCACGGTCTGCGCGCTCTGCCGGTCCAGTTGTTCGATGGCTTCCTGGTAGGCTGACTTGACGGCGGCTACAAGAAACTCCTGTAGCTGCAAATTCTGCTGATCCGTCGTGTTTCCAGACAGATGCAACGGAGTGATGAGAGGTGCGGTCGCCATAATCACCCTTGGTTGCGCTTGCGCGCAATGGATTCTTTGGCTTTTATCGGCACGCGCGTAACTTTCAGCAGTCAAATCGCGAGAAAGTTGCTCCAAATTGGAGCATAGAAACGAGAGGGGACAGGAGGTGCATCAAACAATATCCCGCGCCTTTGTTCTGGCGCGGGATAGGAAGCTATGAACCCTGTGCGAGCGGATAGCGAGCTGCTGGCCCCACCGCAGGTGGTTACCAGCCGCGGGTTTGCAGTTGGTCTTTCAGTTCGATGCTGGCGGCGGCCAGGCCTTTCATGGTTCCAGTGACCTGCTCGCTGACTTCGGCGAGGATCTTGGGGTCGTTGTAGTGGGTGGTGGCCTGGACGATGGCGCAGGCGCGGCTGACGGCTTCGGCGCGCTCTTCGGAGTTGTTCTCCACATCAAGCGGGGTGGCGTTGCCCTTCATGAAGATGCCGGAGCCGACGAAGACGGCCTCTGCGCCGAGTTGCATCATCAGAGAGGCATCGGCGGGGGTGGCGATGCCGCCTGCGGAGAAGTTGGGCACGGGCAGCTTGCCGGTCTGGGCGACCATGCGGATCAGCTCATAAGGGGCCTGGTGATCCTTGGCGGCGCGGTAAAGCTCCTGCTCGCTGAGAACGGTGAGGGCGCGCATCTCGCGGGTGATCTGGCGCATGTGCTGGACGGCGTGGACGACGTCGCCGGTGCCGGCCTCACCTTTGGTGCGGATCATGGCCGCGCCCTCGGCGATGCGGCGCAGAGCCTCGCCCAGATTGCGCGCGCCGCAGACAAAGGGCGTGGTGAAGGCGTGCTTGTCGATGTGATGGGCCTCGTCGGCGGGGGTGAGGACTTCGCTCTCGTCGATGAAGTCAACGCCTAGTTCCTGAAGGATCTGCGCCTCGGCGAAGTGGCCGATGCGGGCCTTGGCCATGACGGGAATGGAAACCGCCGCGATAATTTGCTTGATGAGCGCGGGCTTGGCCATGCGGGCGACGCCGCCCTCGGCGCGGATCATCGCCGGGACGCGCTCCAGAGCCATGACCGAAGTGGCACCAGCCTCTTCGGCGATGCGCGCCTGCTCGACGTTCATCACATCCATGATGACGCCGCCTTTGAGCATCTCGGCCAGGCCGATCTTAAGGCGCAGGCTGGTGGCGGTGATCTGCTGGTTTTGATTTGCTTCGGGCATGAATTTTGGCCTCATTTTTTGATAGCGGACTCGGGCGGGATGCGCCGGGATTCCGCGAAAAGTTGTACTACCAGTGTAACAGCGCGGGTTGTGTCGGGTTGAAGGGGGCTGGTTTGTGGTCCCACCCATTCCGCAATGAAAACGCAGATCCTTCGGCGGCGCTCAGGACGGAATGGATGGGGCACAGGAATTTTTCAGCCTCAGGCACGGAGCTTGAAAAGCTATCTGCGGGTGAGATTCTTTGAAAATTTATAAAAATGGACAGCGGCTTTTCCTCCGCTGCGCAAAGTTCGCAAGTGCTTGGAGATGTGGCGGATGGCGCGTTGCGGCATGAGTTTCTCCTATTTGGAGTGATGATCTATAGATTTTTCTTAGCCTCTCCCAATCCCACTGTCTCAATTCTGGTCATTCTACTGCTTGAACTCTCAGCGAATGGCCACGACACAAACACTTCCGTCTCCGCCGCCTCCGGCTCCGGTCCAAACGACCGAGATTGCCACACAAAACGGCTTGGAGGACGAGCAGGCTCTGGTTCCGTCGCCTCATGTACCGCACGAGGGGGAGGCGATCAAGCTGACGCCTGCGCTGGCGCGGCTGCCGGTGGAACTGGACGTTGCAGTGCCGGTGCGGAACTTCCGGGTGCGGAACCTGCTGGCGCTGGAACTGGGCACGGTGATTGAGACGCAGTGGTCGCATGGCGAGGATATGCCGCTGGCGACCGGAGCGGTGCAACTGGCGTGGTGCGAGTTCGAAGTGGTGGAGACGGCGCTGGCGGTGCGGTTGACGCGGTTGGTGTGAAAAAGACAGGGAACAGGGATCAGGGAACAGGGAACAAGATCACGGAAGGGCTGGGGAATGGGGAGTAGCGAGAAGAGAGCGGCGGTGGGTGGCTTGGCTGGGTGGCTGCTGGGGCGGCTGCGGCGGGGCGGGCGGATTGCTCCGCGACTGGCGCTCGTGGAGCGGATTTCGCTGGCTCCGCGGCAGTCGCTGGCGCTGGTGGAGGCCGAAGGGCGGCGTTTTCTGGTGGCAACCTCCTCCGATGGCGCGCCGACTTTTTATGCGCTAGATGAACGAGTTCTGAATGAGCGGCGGAATCGGCCGTCGGACGCTGCGCGTCAGCCCGTGAGGGTCTCATGGTAGCTCTTCTTCTGATGGCCGCACCGGCTGCGGTGCCGCTCGTGCCCGACCTGAACGCCAAGTTGCATCCCGGCGATTCGACGCCGTGGACGATTCTCTTTGTTCTGACGCTGATTACACTGCTGCCGGCGATTCTGATGGCCGTGACGCCGATGGTGCGCCTGCTGGTGGTCTTCCACTTTCTGCGTCAGGCGCTGGGAACGCAGACCGCGCCGTCGAATCCGACGCTGCTGGGGTTGGCGCTGATGATGACCTGGTTTCTGATGACGCCGGTCCTCAATCAAGTGGATCAGCAGGCGGTGGAACCCTATCGGCAAGGGCAGATCACCGGGATGGACGCGATTGACCGGGGTTCGGTGCCGATCAAGCATTTTCTGCTGCATTATGCGCGGGAGAAGGATTTGGCGCTGTTTACCGCTGCCGGTCAGGTGGCGCGGCCCAATACGCCTGACGATCTGCCGATGCGGGTGGTGGCGCCGGCGTATATGTTGAGCGAACTCAAGGCTGGCTTTGCCATTGGGGCGGTCTTATTTTTGCCGTTTCTGCTGATCGATATGGTGACGGCTTCGGTGACGACTTCGATTGGAATGTTCCAACTTCCGCCGGTGGTGGTTTCGACGCCGCTGAAGATTCTGCTCTTTGTGATGGTGGATGGGTGGAATCTGCTGGCGAATTCGTTGTTAAAGAGCTTTTAGAGGGGAATTGCGATGACTCCGGATATGGTTTCAGAGCTGTTGCGGCAGTTGATGAAAGAGGCTTTGATTCTGGCCGCGCCGCTGCTGATTGCGACGATCTTGATCAGCTTTGTGCTGAGTCTGCTTCAGACGCTGACGAGCTTGCAGGAGCAGTCGTTGACCAGCGTGCCGAGGCTGGGGGCGATTGCGGTGATTCTGCTGGTGGGGATGCCCTGGTTTCTGGAGCGGATGGCGAACTATACGAAGCTGCTGTTTTCCGATTTTCATCGGTTTGTGGGGTGAAAGACAGTGGTCAGTGGTCAGTGAACAGTGTTCAGTTCTCAGCGATCAACAGAGATTATGTTTTGTTTCAAAGGCTGCGAGTTAGCCACCGCTGCGCGGTGTTCGCGAGTTAGCAAGTTAGCGGGTGGATGGGACACCCAGCAGTGAATAACTGACCACTGATCACTGTCCACTGTCCACTGTTCACCGAAAGGAACCGCATGCCGGATTGGACGAGCTTTTTGACCGCTATGACGCTCTGCCTGGTGCGGGTGAGCGCGATGGTGGCCTTTGCTCCGTTCTTTTCTTCGACGGCTCTGCCTTTGCGGACGAAGGCGGTCTTTGTGGGCGCGGTGGCGTATCTGCTGGCGCCTCTGGTGGCGGCGCTGCCCCATGCGCACGCCACGATCAGTTTTTCGGCTCTGCTGGGCGAGGTAGCGGTGGGGTTGGTTTATGGATTGACCTTGACGCTGCTCAACGAGATGCTGATCTTTGCCGGTCAGATTGCGGGCGTGCAGTTCAGCTTTTCGATGGTGAATCTGCTGGACCCGACCTCTTCGATTCAAACGCCTCTGTTGGGCGATCTCTTTCAACTGATGGGCACGCTGGTGATTATTGCGGCTGGCCTGGACCGGATTATGCTGGCCTCCCTGATACGTAGCTTCCGCGTGGCACCCTTGGGCAGCTTTGCGCTGGCGCCGACCTCGGCGTTGGAGATTGTGCACGCGGCTGGGGGAATCTTTCTGGCGGCGGTCGAGCTGGCCGCGCCGGTGCTGGCGGCAACGATGTTGGTGGAGATTGCCGTGGCTCTGATGGGCAAGCTCAGCCCCCAGTTGCCGGTGATGATGCTGACCGTTCCGATGAAGACGCTGACCGGTTTTGTGTTGCTGTCGGCTTCGCTGGCGTTGTGGCCGCGCTTTATCGAGGCGCGCTTCAGCGGGCTGCTGGACCTGGCGGAGCGGCTGATCTCCGCGCCGGGGCAGGTGGTGCCGCCGACCTCGGGACTGGGCCTGGTCATCAATCTGATTCCGGGGCTGGGGAGATAGCCGATGCCTGGAGAGCCAACAGAACAAGCATCCCAGCACCGGCGGGATAAGGCGCGCAAAGAGGGCGATATTCTGCACAGCCGGGAGCTGTCGAGTGCCGCCGGAACGCTGGCTGGGGTGATGGTGCTGGGGGCGATGGGCAGCCATCTGCTGATTGTCTGGCGTGGCAGCTTTGCGGCCTTTCTCGATTTGGGGATGCCGGCGCGCTGGGAGCCAAGCCAGATACAGCCGACGATCTATGCGTTGCGCAAGCTCTCGTTTGCGCTGCTGGGGGTTCCGGGGCTGATTATGGCGGCGGTGGCTGCAGCGGTCTTGGGCGTGGGCATCTTGCAGACCGGCGGGGTGAACTTTTATATGGGCGCGATCGGCTTCAACCTGGGTCGCATCAACCCCATCTCAAACATTAAAAATCTCTTTTCGCTGCGCGCTGCGGCCAGATTGGCCAAGTCGCTGGTTCCGGCGGCGATTCTGGCGTTCTTGGCGATGCAGCGTGTGATGCGGCAGATTCAACAGCCGCCCTTCTCGATCAACCGGCTGGAGCAGTTGGGCGCGGATGTCTACGGGCTGCTGCTGATGGCCGCGTGGCTGCTCTTTGCCTGGTCGCTGATTGATTATTTGGTGGAGTGGCAGAGCCGTGAATCCAGATTGAAGATGAGCCGCGACGATCTCAAAGACGAGTACAAGGAGACCGAGGGCAATCCGCAGATACGCGCCCGGATTCGCAACCTGCAACGCCAGGCGCGGCGGAAAAAGGTCAAAAACGATGTCTCGAAGGCGGCGGTTGTGCTGATTAATCCGACGCATTATGCCGTGGCGCTGGGCTTTGATTTTGCCACCATGGAAGCGCCCAAGATGCTGGCTAAAGGGCGCAATCTGCTGGCCGAGGAGATCAAGGCCGAGGCGCGCTGGGCGGGGGTGCCGATCATCGAGAATCCGCCGCTGGCCCGCTCGCTCTACAAGTCGGTCGAGGTGGGCCAGCCGATTCCGGCCGATCTCTATGCGGCGGTGGCGGCGATTCTGGCCTATCTCTACAAACAGCGGCTGGAGAGTGAGATGCGTGAGAAGAAGGCCCGCGAGGCAGCGGCACAGGCGCAGTCTCGGCCTGGCTCTGGTAAGCCGCCCAATGCTGGAGGTGTGCAATGAGTACTGCCGCTATGCCCGTTGGACCCATGGCCACCGCTTCCATTTTGGACCACGTGCGGGAGTACGTTCTGCCGCTGGCGGCCATCAGCATGATCTTTGTGATGCTGGTGCCGTTGCCGGCGGCGGGGCTGGACCTGCTGCTGGCCATGTCGATGGCCGCCTCGATCATCGTCTTTCTCTCGGCGATGCAGATCCGCCGGGCCGTGGAGCTGAGCGTCTTCCCGACCCTCTTACTTTTGTTGACGCTCTTCCGGCTCTCGCTGAATATCGCATCGAGCCGCAGAATTCTGCTGCATGGGCAGGAGGGGACGGCGGCGGCGGGCAAGGTGATCGAGGCCTTCGGCCAGTTTGTCGTCGGCGGCAACTATGTCGTCGGCTTTGTGCTCTTTCTGGCGTTGATCGCGATTCAATTCTTGGTCGTTTCGCATGGCGCGGTCCGCACCGCCGAAGTAACGGCGCGCTTTACATTGGATGCGTTGCCGGGCAAGCAGATGGCCATCGACGCGGATATGAACGCCGGACTCATTGACGAAGTGGAGGCGCGCAAGCGGCGGCAGGCGATTGCGCACGAGGCCGAGTTCTACGGCGCGATGGACGGCGCGGCGCGCTTCAATCAGAGGGATTCGCTGGCCACGATTCTGATTACCGGCATCAATATCGTTGCCGGATTGCTGATTGGAACCTTGCAGCAGGGGATCGAACTGGGCGAGGCGGCGCGCACCTATACCGTGCTGACGGTGGGCGACGGGCTGGTCACTCTGATTCCTTCGCTGCTGGTTTCAGTGGCCGCTGGCATCACGCTGACCCGGGCCAACTCGGCGGGGATGCTGGGCGGCGAGATACGCCAACAGTTGCTGGGCAAGCCGGTCACACTCTATATCGCCAGCTTGGTCACCGGAGCGATGTGCCTGATTCCTGGCCTGCCGAAGATCGCTTTTCTGCTGGTATCGAGCGTGCTGTTTATTGCCGCGCGCAAGCTCTCGGCTAGCCCCGTGGCTCCGCCCGCGCCCTCGGATGCCGCCGTGGCGGGCGAGAAAAAGAAGGCGACAGAGGCAGTCAGTTCGGACTTGGCCAACCTGCTGCGGCTGGAAGATCTGACACTCGAGATAGGCTTTCAGCTGATTCCGCTGGTGGACGAAAAACAAGGTGGGCAACTGCTGAGCCGGGTGCGCGCCTTGCGCCGCCATCTTTCTGCAGAGATGGGCTTTCTGGTGCCGCCGGTACATATCAGCGACAATCTTCGCTTGAAGCCGCGCGAGTACCTCTTCAGTCTGCGCGGCATGGAGATTGGCCGCTGGCAAACGGAGGGAGCGCTGCTGCTGGCGGTCTCCGGCGACCCGAACCGGCGTCCGCTGCCGGGCAAAGAGGCGCGCGAACCAGCCTTCGGCGTGCCGGCGATCTGGATTCAGCCGCAGTTGGAGGATCAGGCCAACGCCTCCGGCTACTCGGTGGTGGACGCGACGACGGTGATTACCACGCACTTGGGTGAGCTGATCCGCCAGCACGCCCATGAGCTGCTGGGCCGGGCCGAGACCAAGCGGCTGATGGACTCGCTGAATGAGAGCCATCCAAAACTCATGGAAGAGCTGGTACCCAAGCTGCTCACCCTGGGCGAGGTAGGCCGGGTGCTGGAGCAACTGCTGCGGGAGCGGGTCTCGATCCGCGATTTGGGGACGATTCTGGAGGCGATGCTGGAGACCGCATCGGTAAACAAAGGGATTGTCGCGCTGGTCGAGTCCTCGCGCCAGGCGCTGGGACGCAGGCTGATCCAGCCGCTGCTCGATGGCGAGGGCCAGCTTCCGGTGCTCTTGCTCGATGGAGCGCTCGAAGAAGAGATTCTGATCACGCTTTCGCCGGAGACTGGGCAAAGAATGCTGGCCTCCGGGCCGCAGCCGGGGACGCCGGTAGTGCGCCGTCTGGCCGATTCTTTGCGGCGGCTTATTCCCGGCGCGACCGCTGCGGCGCTTCCCGTGCTTTTATGTCCTAGTCCAGCTCGATATTACGTCAAGCGCTGGCTGGAGCCGGTGTTGCCGCGCATGGCGGTGATAGCGGCTGGAGAGATTCCGCCGGAGGTGCGGTTGCGGCCGGTGGGGACGTTGCGGTAGGGACTAAGGGACTGAGGGACCAAGGGACCAGGGACCAAGGGACCAGGGACCAAGGGACCAAGGGACCAGGGACCAAGGGACTAAAGGACTGAAGGATAACGGGACTGAGAGCCACGGCGGAGAAAAAGGGAAGGGAAGAGATTTGGGAGTTAGAGATCTGATCGCTGGTTTCCAGTCCCGGTCCCTAGCCCCTATTACCTATTACCTAAGTGGAAATCAATGACCGTAAGGTGATTTTTTCCTAAAGAAAAAACCACCTTTAACGGAGCGTCAAGTGCAAGAACACGACTGAAAAGTTCATTCAAGGGGAAGATTCATGGGGATGGAAGCCGCGAATACGGCCACGAGTCCGGCAACGGCGCGGCGCAACGCACCGGGGAACGGTTATCCGCCCGGCGCGCAGTATCCGGTGCTGAGCGGCGAGCAGGAGCGCGTGCTTCTGGAACATCTGCCGATTGTGCGCTTTCTGGCGCGGCGGATTCATGAGCGCTTGCCGCAGCATGTGGACATTGAGGATTTGGTTTCGGCAGGCGTGGTGGGGCTGATGGACGCCTTCAGCAAATTTGATCCTGCCAAGAAAGTGCAATTCCGCAGCTATGCGCAGTTCCGCATTCGTGGCGCGATTCTGGACAGCTTGCGCACGCTTGATTGGAGTCCGCGTGAGCTGCGCCGCAAGGGCCGTGCGGTGGAAGAGGCGATCCGTGTGCTGACGGCGCGGCTGGGCCATGCGCCGAATGAGGCCGAGGTGGCAGTCGAGATGGCGCTGGAACTGGAAGAGTATCAGCAGCTTCTGGGGGATTTGAAGGGCCTGGAGATCGGCACGCTGCATATGGAGCGCAACGAGGACTCCGGCGAAGAGGAGCTGGCTTATGTACCGGGCCGTCCCGAAGAAGACCCGCTCTTCCGCTGTTTGCGGGGTGAGCTGGAGGAGCGACTGGCCGAGGCGATTCAGAATCTGCCTGACCGGGAGCGGTTGGTGATGAGTCTTTATTACTACGAAGAGATGACCATGCGGGAGATTGGGTTGGCGCTGGGAGTGGTGGAGTCACGAGTCTCGCAGGTTCATGCCTCGGCGGTGGTGCATCTGAGGGGCGCGCTGAAGGATCTGGCGGCGCATGGGGCCTTTGACCGTCTGCGCGGCAAAAAGCCGGTGGAGCGGGCGCGGCGGTGAACGACAGTGATCAGTGGTCAGTGAACAGTGGTCAGTGAGCAGTGGTCAGAAGATTGGGAACAAGTAAGAATGGCCGAACACATGGTTTCTTCACGGGGCACCAGGAAGAAACAGAGTTGCATATGATCCAGATTTCGAATGATTCGTGGGCAGATGATGTATGGAATGTGGTTATAAAATCAGCGAGTTAGCGTTCGCTTCGCGGACATGGCGAGTTAGCGAGTTGGCGGCGGCATAGGCAAAAGAGGGATTTCATCCTCCGTGGGGTGGCGAGGCCAGCGAGGAACTGACCACTGACCACTGACCACTGATCACTGATCACTGACCACTGATCACTGACCACTGACCACTGATCACTGACCACTGACCACTGATCACTGTTTTAAGAGGTTATGCGCAGATGATGGAAAAGACGCTCAAGCAGAACGAGATCGACGCCCTCTTTCAGGCGGCGCGCAGCAGTGAGCCAGAGGCCAAGAAGACCGAGGTACGGGCGCGCGTGGTGCCTTACAACTTTTCGACGGCGGGGCAGATTTCGACCGACCAGTTGCGCGCCATTTCGATGCTGAACGATCTGTTTGCGCGCAACCTGACGCATAACCTGGCCGCCTGGCTCCGTACCCGCTTTCAGGTCAACCTGGTCAGCGCCGAGCAGATTCCCTTCAATGAGTTTTTGCTGAGGATTCCGGAGATCAGCTACGTGGCCTCGGTCCGCATGGAGCCGCTGGGGGCGCTGTCGGTCTTGCAACTGGATCTGGCGCTGGCGCCTCCGATTATCGATCTGTTATTGGGCGGCGAGGGCCGGGACGGACCGTTGCGCGAGCTGACGGATATTGAGGAGTCGATTCTGGCGTCGGTGGTGGAGATTATCTGCCGTGAGCTGACGGCGGCTTGGCAGCCGGTGGGCTTGAGCTTCAACTTCGAGCGGCGGCAGATGCAGACGCAGGTGGCGCGCATCATGTCGGTGACCGAGAAGACGCTCTGCCTGAGCTTTGAGATTCGTATGCCGCACAGTTCGGGCCTCTTGAATCTGGCCTTTCCGGCGGTGGTGGCCAATACGATTCTGCGCCGTCTGACCTCGGACTGGTCGCGGAAGCGGCGTCATGGCGCGGAGACGCGGGCGCGGATGGAACAAACGGCGCGCCGCATTCATTTTGGAGGCACATTGCAAATGCCCACGGTGCGGCTACAGGCCAGCACGCTGGAAAGTTTGGAGACGGGGATGGTTCTGCGTTTGGATATGGCGGCGGGAACGCTGGCCGAGTGGAAGGTGGGCGGGCAGACGCTGGCCATGGCGCAGCCTATTCGCCATGGCGTGCATCGCGCCGCGCGTATTGAAGAGACCGTTCGCGAGGCGCAGCCATGAAGAGCTATCTGGAGTGCTGGAGCGCGGTTGCGGCGACGCTTTTTTCGCAGGCGCTGGCCGGAGAGCCGGAACTGGTCGAATCCCTGCCCAAGCCGCTGGGGGCCGGAGCCATCGGCTTTGCCGCGACCATTGCGGGAGAGGTGGAGGGGCGCTTCTGCGTAGTTTTGGATGGAGCGATTCTGGAGTCGCCGCTGGTGGGCGAGGGAGTGGACCAGAAGGCCGGCTGGGCGGAGATTCTAGGGGAAGTCGCCAATGCCGCAGCAGGCGAGTTCCTGGCCAAGACGGGCAAGAAGTGCAGTGTGCTGAAGTTCGAGGAGGCAAGCGCCGAGAGCAAGGTCAGTTGCGCCTTCCAGTTGAAGGCTGGTGAGAGGTCGTTTACGATTCTGGTGCGCGATGAGGTGCGGGTGCCCAAGCCGGCAGCGCAACCTGCCGCGCAACCTGCCGCTCAGCAGGCTGCCCCGCAGGCCGCTGCCGCCCCGCACGCCGCCCCGCAAGCCGCCGCCCAGCAGGAGCCGTCGCCCAGCTTGAGCGCGGGAGTTGAGCTGCTGCTGGATGTGGAGTTGGAGGTGGCGTTGCGCTTTGGCTGCAAGGAGATGCCGCTGGCCGAGATTCTCGATCTGGGGCCGGGGGATGTGGTGCCTTTGGATCGCAATGTGGCCGACCCGGTGGATCTGATTGTGGGTGACAAGATTGTGGCGCGCGGCGAGGTGGTGCTGGTCAACGGCAACTTTGGCTTGCGGGTGACAGAAGTGGCCTTGCCCAGGAAGCGTCTGGAGAGCATACGATGCCTCTTCTAGCCAGGAGTGTGAGCCGCAGTGAGAGCTATGAGTTGATGCGCGGGGGAGCGGGGAGCGGCGGGCAGGCGTATGCCGGGCACGACTCTGGCGGACGGGAGCAGTCTGCGCGTGCCTTGCCGGACGGGATTCCCTCCTCGCTGATGGAGGCTGTTCGCCACGCGCGCCGGGCCAACCAGGAGGCGGGTGCCGAAAGATCGAATGCTGGGCAGACTGCGGTGCGCAGCGGTCTCTTTGCGACCTGCGCCAATCCTGACTGTAGTTCTGGCTGGCTGCATCTGTGGCGCTCGCGGCAGACCCCGGTCTTTGAGGGCGGATGGAATTGTTCGGCGGCCTGCACAGCGGCGCGGGTGGCCTCGGCGGTGCGGCGGGAGCTGGAGGGGCGCGGGCTTCCGCAGGAGAGCCATCGGCATCGGGTTCCGCTGGGTCTGGTGATGCTGGAGCAGGGCTGGATTACGGCTGGCCAGTTGCGGCAGGCTCTGGATGCGCAGCGGCTGGCGGGAGCTGGGCGGCTGGGCCACTGGCTGGTGCGCAAGCAGGGGGTGAGTGAACAGTTGGTGACGCGGGCGCTGGGTTTGCAGTGGAGCTGCCCGGTGCTTCCGCTGGAGTTTCACGACGCCGAGGCGCTGACGGTTCTGTTGCCGCGACTTTTCTTGGATGCCTTTGGCGCGCTGCCTTTGCGGGTGGCGGCTGGAAGGCTGCTCTATCTGGGATTTGAGGACCGGCTGGACCCGGTGGTGGCGCTGGCGGTGGAGCGGATGAGCGGATTGCGCGTGGAGAGCGGTCTGGTGCAGGAGTCTCTTTTTGCGCCGGCGCACACGCGGATGCTGAATGCGAAGTTCCCTCAAGTGGAGCTGATCGAGGCCAGCAGTGAGCCAGCGGCAGTTCATGCGCTGGCCAAGCTGGTTGAGCAGGCGCGGCCGGTGGAAGCCCGCCTGGTGCGGGTGCACGATTGCCTGTGGCTGCGGATGTGGCGGCGACCGCAGGCGGGTCCGATGCCGGAGCGCGGGGCGGTTCAAGATCTGATCTGCTCGATTGGAACGCACTGAGTGCAGGCTGGGGTGGTGAATGAGTGAAGAAGTGAAGCAAGGATAGCGCAGGATGATAACTGTTTCACTTTTTCACCCGTTCACTTTTCCCTCATTTCTTCTTAAACCGTCAGGGCGCAAGAAAAGCCCCTCAAGGAATTGCGGCAAGGGCCGATAGGGACATCAGCAGAGGAGCATGGCATGAGTGAAGTGCGAACCTTGATTGTGGACGATTCCTCGGTGATGCGCAAGATAGTGGAGCGTTCGCTCCGCCAGGCGGGGCTGGACCCATTGATAGTCTTCGAGGCCGGCAGCGGCGTCGATGGACTGGAACTGCTGAAGACTCAAAAGGTGGACCTGATTCTCTCTGACATCAATATGCCTTCGATGGATGGGCTGGAGTTTCTGCGCCAGCTTCGGGCGCAGGATCTGGCTCCCGGCGTCCCGGTGGTGATGATCACGACCGAGTCGAGCGAAGAGCATGTGAAGCAGGCGATTATGGCCGGAGCGCAAGGGTACATCCGTAAGCCGTTTACGGCCGAGCAGGTGAAGGAACGGGTATTGCCGCTGATCAATGCGGCTTAACCGGGAGGCATTAGCGTGCAACTATATGGTGTGCGCAAGGCCGCGATCGCCACACAGCGATTTGGCGGCAACAAGGAAATGGAGCGTACGATGACGCTATCGTTGCGAGACTCGGTGGATCTGGTCTCGGATCCGAAGAACTTGGATTCGACCGTGGAAGAGGTCTTTCATTTGATGCTGGGAGTCAACTGCCAGCGTTACGAGGGGCCGGTGGAGATCGCCGAGCCGGAGTCGGTGACGGCGGTGGTTGGCTTTGGCGGACTTCTGAGCGGCGCTTGCCTCTTTCGCTCGGGCGGCTCGGCGGCGATCAAGATAGCCGCACACATGACTGGCATGGAGTTTGACGAGATTGACGACACCGTCAAGGACGGGATCGGCGAGATCTGTAATATGCTGGCCGGGGCGTGGAAGGGCAAGGTGCCGGATTTGGCGGCCAACTGCGGCCTCTCGGTCCCGGCTGTCATCACCGGCCGCGACTACAACCTGCACGTGCAGGCGCCGGAGTTCAAGCTCCACCATGTTTATCATTTCGATGACGCCAGCTTTGAAGTGACGATTATCTGCGACGGACTGCAATAAAGCAGGGACCAAGGGACCAGGGGACCAGGGACCAAGGGACTATGGGACTAAGAAAATGCTGCCAAATGCCATTGGCCTGCTTTTTCCGCGTAACTTCCCATGGCTTTACGTCCCTAACCTCTATAATTCTCAACACTATCGATATTTCCTACGAAACACGCTTTTTCTAGTCCCTGGTCCCTGGTCCCTGGTCCGTGGTCCCTTGGTCCCTCAGTCCCTGCCTTTCTGTCCCAATTCTGACCATGTTCTAATCCCATACACCCGTTTCCGGTCCTTCGCTTGCATTCTCTCTTCATGTCTGAGGGAGGGTCTCCGATGGATAGCGGATACTATGCGGCGTTGACTGGCTTGGTGGCGCGGACGCAGGCTCTGGATCTGGCGGCGACGAATCTGGCCAATGCGCAGACGCCTGGCTATCGGGCCGAGCAGGAGTACTTCCGCTCGGTGCTGCTGGGGCCGGATGCGACGGATTCGCAGTTGGGGCAGACGGTCAATAACTACGGGCTGATCGGCGGTGACCGGCTGAATCTGACGCAGGGCGCGCTGCAGCAGACGGGCAATCCGCTGGATCTGGCGATCGAGGGCGAGGGATTCTTCATGGTACAGACGCCACAGGGGATGCGCTATACGCGCGATGGCGGCTTTCATCGCACGCCGACGGGGCGGTTGGTGACCGGGGCGGGCGATCCGGTGCTTTCGGCAGCCGGCCAGATGATTGCCATTCCGCCGGGGCAGGTATCGATTGGCGCTGACGGAGTGGTATCCGTGGATGGCGGCATCGTGGCCACAGTGGGGGTTTTCACCTTTCCCAAGGGAACGGAGCTGACCCCGGAGGGGGCCAATCGCTATCGCGCGCCGGAGAAGGTGCAGCCAGTGATCTCGAAGAATGCGACGGTCCACCAAGGAGCGGTGGAAAACGCCAACCAGGGCGTGATTCCTGGGACGCTGAATTTGATTATGGTGCAGCGCGAGGCGGAGATGATGCAGCGGGTGCTGACCGTCTTCCACAGCGAATTCAACAAGATTGCCACCGAGGATCTGCCGAAGGTCTAGTTCTCAGTTCTCAGTTCTCAGTTCTCAGATGTCAGTCAACCGTTCTCAGCGATTTTGGAGTCAGTTGCGGTAAAGAACAGTTCGCGCTTTCAATAACGGCAACTAAAAACTGAGAACTGTGAACTGTGAACTGATTGGCGACTGAAAGGAGCCACAATGATTCGAGCCTTGTACACCGCAGCGAGCGGCATGAGCGCGCAGCAGTTGAACCTGGACACGATTGCCAACAATCTAGCCAACAGTTCGACGACCGGCTTCCGCCAGTTGCGGCTGGAGTTTCAGGATATGGTCTACCAGAATCTGGTGACGCCAGGCGCGGCGCAGAGCCAATCGACGGTCTCGGCGGGCCTGCAGATTGGTTTGGGAACAAAGTCTGCGGCGACCGAGGTCATCAATACGCAAGGGTCGCCGAACCAGACCGGCAATCAATACGACGTCATGATCGAAGGGAGCGGATTTTTTCAGGTGCAGCGACCGGATGGAACCATCGAGTATACCCGCGCCGGGCAGTTTCATCTTGATAGCCAGGGAACCATTGTAACCACCGATGGCGACCCGATCATTCCGACCATCACCATACCGGCCAACGCAAGTGCGGTAACCATTACGCCGTACGGCGTGGTGAATGCCACTCTGCCTGGACAGCAGAATCCCTCGCAACTGGGGCAGATTCAACTGGTGACCTTTCCCAACCCCGGCGGCTTGCAGGCCAATGGCGCGAATTTGCTACAGGCGACGCTCAGCTCCGGCGACCCGGTGCAGGGCAACCCCGGAGGGACCGAGGGGTTGGGTACCTTGCAACAGGGGTATCTGGAAAACTCGAATGTGGACATTGTGACCATGTTTGTGCAGATGGTGCTGGCGCAGCGGGCCTACGAATCGAACTCCAAAGTCATCAAGGCGGCCGACGATATGTACTCGCAGGTCAATAATATGACGCACTAAACAGTTCTCAGTTGTCAGTTCTTAGTTGTCATCGGACAGGAATAGAGCAATGAGCGGTGTGGGCGGATCAAGATCGAGATTCTTTGGCGCGTTGGGCGTGGCCGTACTGGTATTAGGAACGGCGGCTTTATCCGTAGCGCAGACTCCCAGCGTTTCTCGCGCGCAGGTGATTGTCTCATCGGGTGGGCTGCTGGCGGAGGGCTCTTCGATGCTGCCGCAGGGACAACTCTATCGCGAGATCGACGATCCGAGCACCGGAGAGCGCTGGCTGCTGCTGCGTAACCGGGAGTTTCCCGGTGGGCCGGGGCGGTTCGTGCGAGTGGCGACTTCAGGCAATGCGGCGGGTGGCGGGTCTGAACCATTGGCCAGTCAGCTTGCGGCGGCATTGCCGGTGATTCGCTCCGGAGACCGTGTGGTGGTCGAAGAGCATACGGCGGTGGTGGATGCGGTTTTGGAGGCGCGGGCGATGAAGCCTGCGGCGGTGGGCGCGGCCTTCGAAGTGCGTTTATCGCTGGGCGGTCGGGTGGTGCGGGTGGTGGCTCTGGGACCGGGCCGGGCGGTGTTTGAGCCGGAGACGGGGGCGAGGCCATGAAGTTGAGTGGGGGAGTTCGAGCGGTGCTTCTGCTGGCGTTTGTCGTGTTGATCGCGATGGGGTCGGCGCAGGCGATTGGCAGCAAGAAGACGCCGGGGATTGCTGGCAAGGCGACGCCGCCCGAGGAGGCTCTGAAGGCCTACATCGAGCGGGTGCGGGCGCAGCAGGCGGCGGAGGTGAGGACGCCGGGTTCGATCTGGAGTTCGGAGGGGCGGTTGGTGCGGCTGGGCACGGACGCCAAGGCCGTGCGGGTGCACGATGTGGTTTCGATTGTGGTCTCGGAGAGCTTGGCCGCTTCGACCGACGGGCAGGTGAAGAACTCCAGGACATCGAGCGCCAGTTCGGCGATCTCGGCACTCTTCGGCAAGCTGAAGTCCTCCACCAGTGCACAGAATCTGCTGAATGCGAATGCGGCCTCAGCTCTGGCGGCGCAAGGGCAGAGCACGACGAATTCAAGTTTGACAACGACCTTTGGAGCCGAGGTGGTGGATGTGCTGCCCAACGGAATGCTGGTGGTGCAGGCGACGCGCCAGTTGACCTTTTCGCAGCAGACGCAGTTGATCAAGCTCCGGGGGTTGGTGCGCGCGGAAGATGTGAGCGCGCAGAATCAGGTGCAATCGACGGCCATGACCGACCTGGAGCTGGAAGTAACAGGCAAGGGCATTGTGAACGACTCGACCTATCGGCAGAATCCGTTGGTGCGGTTTCTGGAGAGGGTGTTGGTGTTTTGACAGTGGACAGTTCTCAGTTGTTAGTTCTCAGCCGGTTGGTTGGCAAGTTAGGCAGCGCAGAAAGAACCGGAGTAAGATGCTTGCAGAATTCCTACGACCTGTTTGTAATCAGCTATTCAGGAATCGCTGGTAGCTGACAGTTTTATCTAATAACTGAGAACTGTTTACTGACCACTGCGAACTGAGAACTTAAAAGGCTTTTTTATGCAATGGACTTATAAAAAACCGGCGTTGTTTTTGGCTGCGTTCGCGGTGTCGGCGCTGATGCCGGTTCATGCTGCCTCGGCCTCGCAGATGGCGCGCATCAAGGATGTGGCGGCGATTGAAGGGATTCGCGACAATCAACTGGTGGGCTATGGGCTGGTGGTGGGCTTGCGCGGCACAGGGGATAGTTCTCAGACGGTTTTTCCGGCACAGACGTTGCTCTCGACGCTGGAGAGAATGGGGATTACGGTGCCGCAGACTGGGGCCAACAGCGCCGCCAATATGCAGGTGAAGAATATGGCAGCGGTCTTTGTGGTGGCCACGCTGCCGCCCTTCAGCCGTCCCGGCTACAAGATGGATATTACGGTTTCCTCGGCTGGTGACGCGCGTTCGCTCGAAGGGGGGATTCTGCTGATGACTCCGCTCTATGGGCCGGATGGGCAGATTTACGCGCAGGCCCAGGGGGCTTTGGTGCTGGGCGGCTACATGGCCTCGGCGGGCGGCAATACCAAGCTGTCGAATCATCCGACGACGGCGCGGATTCCCGGTGGCGCGCTGGTGGAGCGGCCAGTGCCCTTTGATTTGAAACAAATGCATGTAGTCAGCGTGGTCCTGAATGACGCCGACTTTCATACCGCCGAGCGGATGGCCGCATCGATTGACAAAGCTCTGGGAGCCGCGCGCGCGCACGCCGTCGATAGCCGGAGGGTGGAGATCGTAACCGCGCCGGAGGAGGATGTTGCCGCGCTCTTGGACAAGGTCGAGGCCGTCGAGGTGGATGTCTATCCGCGGGCACGGGTGGTGGTCAATGAGCGTACGGGGACGGTGGTGATTGGAGGCAAGGTGCGTTTGCAGCCGGTCTCGATCTTGCATGGAGGCTTGAGCGTGAATGTCATCACCGAAAATGAGGTCTCGCAGCCCAACCCGCTCTCGCCCGGAACGACGCAGGTGGTGCAGCAGACGGCGGTGCAGGCGACCGACAAGCCGGTTAACCGGATTGAATTAAAAGAAGGAGCAACGGTAGAGGATTTGGTTCAGGAATTGCAACGTACAGGGGCAGGTGCCCGCGATGTGATTTCTATCTTGCAGGCGATGAAGGAGGCCGGCGCTTTAGAGGCCGATCTCGAAGTTCTCTAACCTGGAAGTGCGAGTTCGTTGCGTGTTAGTAGCGAATAGGTCGCGAGTTAGTTAGGAGTTTCCAAGATGCTTTCAATCTCCGCAACGGCGGCAACGAGCAGCGCAACACCGGCCACGCCCTCACCTCGTCTGGTGAGTGCGGCGCATGAGTTTGAAGCGCAGATGATGAAAGAGATGTTAAAGCCAATGATGAGCACGAATGGCTTGAATGGTGAAGAGAACGAGTCGTCCTCCGGCTCCGGTGGAGCGCTGGGCGAGTTTGCCACGGAGGCGCTGGGTCGGGGATTGAGTGAGGCGGGCGGATTCGGACTTGCCAGCAGTATTGTGAGGCAGCTCACACCTGCGAGTAACAAGCAGGTAACTTCGCAGTAACCCGAAATCTGCACGAGGATACTGTAATGAAATTCTACCAATGACTACAGTGATTAGTGGTCATGCCGATGAGATCAACAAGGAGTTAGGAAAATGGACATTCGCAGCAGTCTTGACGGTTTGAAGTCGCTTTTGGGAACCTCCGCCGCAGCGCCGGCCGCATCGCCGAAGAGTGGCGCGACGGCGGGCGGAAGCGGTATAGGCAGTGACAGCGCCACATTCAGCAGCGCGGCCAGTGAGGTTTCACAGTCGGCGGGCGACGCGGGTGTCCGCATGGATAAGGTGTCCAGCATTCAGGCGGCGCTTTCGGCGGGAACCTATTCCATCAATCCTTCGGCCATTGCTTCAAGGCTGGTGGATTCGATGTTGGCCAGTCACGCTTAGAGTGGGCCTGTGCTTCATCGGGAGCGCTGATGCTGCACCTGATGGCGAGTGCGCTTATTGATCTGGCACAAGAATCATGAGATCGATTTCCATCCATTCCGCAAAAAACACGGTATGGATGGGGCACGGAGATGATGTTCATTCCAGCCGTAACTCGACGCGGCGAGTCGGGTTGTTTCCTATGAGAAAGCCGGTTGAGGTTCGTGATATCCCAGGTCCGAAAATCCGGACCTGGGGCACCCAATCTTTGTAGCAGTACAAGATGCGTCAGGGCAGTACAGGATGCGTCAGGATAGATGAGCCGGATACATCTCTCAGGATGTGGCGGAAATCATAGGAGCGAATGCATTGGAGCAGCAAGCAGAGCATGGGCAGCATCCGTTGCTGAAGGAGCTGGTGATAGAGGCTTCGCAGGCTCTGGCGCGTCTTGATGCGGAGCGGCTGGAGGAGTTGGCGCTCTCCTGTCAGGCTTTGAACCGCGACCTGGCGCGTCTGGATGGCGACGCGCGGCGGGTGTTGGTTCCCCAGGCCAAGGATGCCGCCAAGGATATGGCGGTTTTTGCCCGTGTGCTGGAGGCGACGCGTTCGAATCTGGATGTGATGAACCGGCTGCGGGAGCGGCGTCTGGGGCAGTTGGAGTACCGCGCGGGTTTCGGGCCGGAGTGGCGGCGAACGGAGAGCGGACATGGGAACAATTAATTCCGCCCTCAGTATCATCTCGCAGGCGTTGGACGCCAATCAGCAGGCGTTGAATGTAGTGGCCAATAACGTGGCCAACGCCAACACGCCGGGCTATACGCGAGAGACGCCTGACTGGAAGGAAAATCAGCCGCTCAACGAGAATGGAAATCTGATTGGGCAGGGAGTCTCGGAGACTGGGGCCACCTCGCAGCGGGATCGCGTGCTGCTGACGCGTATGGATCAGCAGCAGCAGCTTGTCTCCTCGACCGGCTCGCGGCTGACGGCGCTGAATACGCTGCAAGCGCTGTTTACTGTGGACTCGGGTTCAACCAGTTCGAAGGCTGGTGATATCGGAAGCGATATTACCAGCTTTTTTAATTCCTTTTCAAAACTGGAAGCCAACTCCACGGACAATTCGCTGCGTCAAGGGGTGCTTTCGGCGGCGGGTACATTGGCTGGCGACATCTCCAATGCTGCGGCCAGCCTGAACGAGCAGCGGTCTGCCCTGGACCAGGAAACGTCTGGAGTGGCTGACCAGGTGAACTCGCTGACTTCGGATATCGCGCAACTGAACGTGCAAATTCAGACCACTTCGCCCACCGGGGACGCTGGCACGCTCGAAGATCAGCGGCAGTTGGACTTAACAGATCTCTCGAAGTTGGTTGGGATCAACCAGATCACATCCAACAATAACGGGTTGGCGATTACCACGACCTCAGGCCAGTTGCTGGTCTCCAATGGAAGCAGTTACACGATGACCACCGGTCTGGTGGGCGGGGTCACGGATTTCTTTGTTGGCAATACGGATATTACCTCGCAGTTGGCCACGGGCGGAGGCTCGTTGGGTGGGAATCTGACGGCGCGCGACCAGGACATACCCAGTGCGATCAATTCGTTGGATCAGCTTGCCTACAGCATTTCGACGGCAGTGAATCAGCAGAACAATGCGGGCACCGATTACGACGGAAATACCGGCACGGCTGCCAACCCGCTGAATATCTTCAGTCAGCCCACAACCGTGGCGGGCAGCGCGGCTAGTATGAGCGTGGTGATGACCGATCCCAATCAGATAGCCGCCGCCAGCCTGGGAAATGGAACCGGCGACAACTCGAATGCGGTGACGATGGCGGAGCTGGCCAGCAAGGGAATCGTGAACGGGGAGACGCCGACCAATTACTATTCGAATTTTGTTACTACGCTAGGCTCTACGGTCTCCAACGTGGAAACCGAGAATACCGCGCAGACGGCCTCGCTGACACAGTTGCAAACGCAGAACGATGCGCTCTCCGGCGTGAATTTGAACGATGAGGCCTCGTCACTGTCTACGCTGGAGCGCAGTTACCAGGCGGCTTCAAAGGTATTTTCCATATTGAACACGGTCATGGCTTCGGTGTTGAACCTGGGGGAACAGACTACGGTTTCTTGAGGTGGTCAAGGCCACCTCGGCGAAGGCGCGCGCGGCGTGCGGCGCAAGCGAAATAACTGATGGTTCCGGTGGAGGAGTGCGATGCGAGTGGATCCCTTTTACGTCACGAATCTGGTGAGCTCGCTCAACCAGGCGCAGGCGAATGAGCAGCAGTTGGAGACCGAGCTGTCGAGCGGCGTGAGCATCACATCGCTGAGCCAGAATCCCACCGGCTCGGGGGAGAATGTTCTGCTGCTCAACCAGATTCAGCAGGATGATTCTTTCACGGCAAGCGCCAATCTGGTCACTGGCCAGTTGCAGGTGGCGGATTCGGCCTTGGGCAGCGTGGTGACGCAGTTGACGCAGGCCATCTCGCTGGCTACCGGTGCCAACAATGGCACGATGAATGCGAGCGACGTCAAGTCCGTCGGCAATCAGATCTCCGGCATTCTGAACGAGGTAACTTCGTTTGCCAACACCAGCTATCAGGGCCAGTATATCTTTGCCGGTGGGCAGACTTCGACGGCTCCATTTACCACAAACTCAGGCACCTCGCCGGCCGTCACCAGTTATAACGGCGACCAGAGCGTGAACTATCTTGAATCGCCCAATGGCCAGAAGATTCAGTTGAATGTGCCGGGTAGCCAGATCTTTCTGGGTGCCAAGAGTAACAGCGTCTTTGGGGCACTGAACGCGCTGGTTGCCGATTACTCCTCCGGCACGGTGAATACCGCGCAGGCTGTCAAAGATACGCAGGCGCTGGGCACGGCGTTAAACTATGTCTCGCAGCAGCGTGTGACAATTGATAACTCGATGACCCAGGTCACGGCCTCTTCGGATGCCGTGACCAACGTGCAGTTGCAGTTGAGTACCGCGCAGACCAATCTCTTGCAGACCGATTATACGACCGCCTCCACACAGCTTTCGCTGTCAAAAACCCAGCAGACCGCGCTTATTTCTTTGATTTCGCAACTGAATAACGCCCAGCAAGACCTGTTCAGTAAACTCTAGGTCAGTGGTCAGTGGTCAGTGGTCAGTGGTCAGTGGTCAGTGGTCAGTGGTCAGTGGTCAGTGGTCAGTGGTCAGTGGTCAACGCAATTATGGAGGTATTTGTCGTTCGTCAAGTGATTCTGTCACGTTTATTTTCTTCAAGATGGTTATTGAACCAGCGGTCGGAAAACTGACCACTGATCACTGACCACTGTACACTGTCTTTATATGAGACTCGCCATCTTTGCTCCGATCCGCTTTCTCTGGAACTCGACGCGCGGCCACCGGCTTGCTCCCTGGAGCAGCCCTTATATGCGCTGGCGCGTCGAAACTTACTCCGGCAAAAAGGCCGAGACGCTGACCGCCAAGGATGTTTTGGGCTTTCTGTGGGTCGAGCGTTGGGAGTTCATACGATACTTGGGTTGGATTGCGCGCATGGACGCGGAAGTGCACAAGCGCGCCTAATGCTCTCCAGGGCCTCGCGCTAGACCGGCGGCAGCGCATCCACGACAGGCACTCCGGCAGGCGGCGTGAAGTGGAATGTCTCTGCGGGAATGGCCACGTTGGGCTTTTCGGCGGTGAAGGTGAAGCGGGTCAGCGCGCCGTCGGCCTCTTCCATCTCGATGGCGATGATGGTTCCGTCGGCGGTCACGGTGAGTGCGAGGCGCGCCACGCGCTTCTCCTGGCCCTTGGGCTGGCCGGTGAGCACAAACTGACCGTTTGGGGCGGGCTTAAGTGTCAGGCCAATCAGTTCCTTTTCCAGCTCCGTGTGGCCGAGCAGAAAGCGCAGCGGTGAGCGCAGATCGTCCAGTTGCTTGGCCGGAATGCGCTGCACTTGCGAATCGCCGCGCGCGTAGAACCAGGCGTATTTGCCGTCCAGCAGGAAGAGCTTGCCAGCGGGTTGCGCGTACTCCCAGCGCATCCGGCCAGGTTTCACCAGCAGCAGTGTTCCGCTCTCCGTGCGCCGCATTCCCATGCCCGCATAACTCTCCGTGAAGCCAGCCTTGAGCGAACGCAACTGGTTGTAGTGGCGATCCACGCGCTGGGCGATCTCGTGCGCGCTCGGGTCCTGCGCGGACGGCGAATGTTGTTGGGCGCAAATGTTCGCGGACAGCAGTGCGGCGGCCAGAATCCAGCCGCTGCGCCGCCAAGCTCTGCTCACGCTCATTGAACCAGTTGGGTGCAGTTCGTGCCGCCCGTGGGATCGGATTTGATGCCCCCGTCGTCGGCGCAGAAGCCGAAGTCGCCGGTCCGGCCCAAGGTTTGGGGAACAGCGGTGATGTTGTAGCTGGTGATGCGATCAGCACCGCCGGCCGTCACCTTGGTGCAATTGCTGATGGAAAAAATATAGCCGTCTTTGTAGCCGGAAGCCAGATCGCTCTTCAGCAGTTGCGCTGCCCCGGGGGTGGGCCCACCAGCGCTCGGATCGCCGCCCAAAGCAGGCAGCGAGCAGGTATATCCGGCGGTCGGATAGTTCTGCGTATACATGCTTTCCGCCATCTGAATGGCCTGGATCGACTTGAGCGCCGAGAGCTTGTTGCCATTCTTGCGGATGGCGCCGACGGTGGGAATTGCCAGCAGGGTCAGGATCACGACGATCGACATGACGATCAGCAATTCCATCAGGGTGAAGCCGTTGGGCGGCGTGTTGCGGCGGTTGCGGCAATTCAAGCAGTTGCGATTCATATCGATTCCCATTCCTCTGCGGGTAGCCCGATCTCTGACCGTGAGATTTTGCACTACATTGTTTTATGGTTTTCCACCCATTCGCCAGAAAAAAGCGAATGGGTGGGGCACCAAGCAGATAGGTGATCCTGCGGTCAGAGATCTGGCATTCTCTACCCCATCCGAGAAAATCCTACAACGTATGGACGCGAAAGGGAAATGGAACGTTCGAAAGGCAGGGACCGGGGGACCAAGGGACTGAGGGACCAAATTCAGATTCAGCCATGAATGGTGTTGATTTTATAGAAAAGACTGCATCAGCCAATCACACTTAGCATTATCCAACGCGTTTTGACCGGCTCACATAGTCCCTCAGTTCCTTGGTCCCCTGGTCCCTGCGTCTCAACACTCCAGCCGTTCGCGCTTCAGCTTGACCCCGTTCAGCCGCCCCAGCAGCGTCACGGCGATGCGCTCGGCGTCGAAGAGCCGCTTCGCCATCTCCTGTACCTGTTCTGCCGTCACCTCGCTGATGCGGGCGATGATCTCGTCCACGGTAAAGAACTCACGGAAGTACATCTCCTGGCGGGCCAGATTGGCCATGCGGGCATTCGAGCTTTCCAGCCCCATCAGGATATTGCCCTTCACCTGGTCCTTGGCGCGGGTCAACTCCTCGGCGCAGAGCGGTTCCTGCTTCAGCTTGCAGAACTCGGCCAGGATCAGATCGACCACCTCCAGCGCCTTGCCGGCCGAGGTGCCCGCGTAGACGCAGAGCGTGCCCGTATCGCGGTAAGGGCTGAGGTCGGAGTAGATGGAGTAGGCCATGCCCCGTTCCTCGCGGATGGTCTGGAAGAGCCGTGAGCTCATGCCGCCGCCCAGTACGGTATTCAGAATCAGCGTGGCGTAGCGGTTCTCGTCGGTGATGGGCGGCGCGGGCACGCCCAGGCAGATCTGCACCTGCTCCAGGGATTTCTTGTTGCGCTGAATGATGCGCGCCTCGGCCTGCGGCGCGGGCAGTTCATGCAGCGTGGCCCCGCCGGGCAGCGTGGCAAACTTCTGCGTGATGGCCTCGACAAAGTCGTCGTGGTCCAGATTTCCCGCTGCGGAAAAGATCATGTTGCCGCCGTGGAAGCGGTCGAGGTGGTAGTCCATCAGGCTGCGCTGGTCCAGGCCGGCCACCGTCGCCGTAGTGCCAAGAATTGGCCAGCCGAGCGGATGATCCTTCCAGAAGGCTTGCGTAAACAGCTCATGCACCAGCACATCCGGGTTGTCCTCGTCGATCTTGATCTCTTCTAGAATCACCCCGCGCTCGCGCTCGATGTCGGTCGGGGCAAAGACCGGGTTGAGCACTAGATCGGCCAGCACATCCAAAGCGATGGGCACGTGCTCGGCCAGGGACTTCACGTTGAAACAGATGGTCTCTTTGCCGGTGAAGGCGTCCAGGTTGCCGCCAATGGAGTCCATCTCGCGCGCAATGTGCTGCGCGGTGCGTGAGCGCGTGCCCTTGAAGAGCATGTGCTCCACAAAGTGAGAGATGCCGCTGGACGCGGCCACCTCGCAACGGGAGCCGCTTTTGATCCACACCCCCATCGCCACAGAACGCATAAACTCCATGCGCTCGGTCAGCACGATCAGGCCGTTCGGCAATACGGTGCGGCGAAGATTTCTTTCAGTCGTCATTGTCATCAATTCTTCGATTGTAGGCCAAAGCGCTCCACATCGTGCTGCGGCGGCGTGCAAAATGCTCTATCCTGAGCAAGCGATGCCAGATGACTTCCCCCAGCTTGCCCAGATCGAATCATCCAACCCGATGGCCGAAGGCCGAACACTCTTCGGCTTGGACGCAGAGGCGCTCTCGGCGCTGATGCTCGAAGCGGGCCAACCGGCCTTTCGTGGTCGTCAACTGGCCGAAGCCCTTTATCGCCAGCGCATTGCCGATCTGGACGCCATCACCACGCTGCCCAAGGCGCTGCGCCAGCGGCTCATCGCAGAAGGCTGGCAGGTTGGGCGGCCAACCATTGCGCAGGTTTTTCAATCCAACGATGGAACCGAGCGCTATCTGGTCGAGCTTGAAGATGGTCTGACCGTGGAGACGGTTTGGATGCCCGAAGGCGACGACGGCGAAGTGGGCGACGACAGCGACGGGGAAATCTCACAAACCTTGGGTGCCCCAGGTCCGGATTTTCGGACCTGGGAAACCAATAAACCCCAATCTGCTCAAAAAATAGTCCGCCGAGCAACCATCTGTGTTTCCAGCCAGATCGGCTGCATCGTCAACTGCCAGTTCTGCCTAACCGCCAAGCTCGGCTTGCAGCGCAACCTCACCGCGGGCGAGATCGCCGGGCAAGTGCTGGCCGTCTTCGACCGTCACGCTGTGGAGGTGGGCCGCGACCGCGTGAACCTGGTTTTTATGGGCATGGGCGAACCATTCCTGAACTACGACAGCTTCATCGCCGCCGTCCGCCTGCTGGTGCGCGAGGCGGGACTCAGCCCACGGCGCATGACGGTCTCCACCTCCGGCATTGTTCCCGGCATTCTGCGCTTTGCCGCCGAGCAGCCGGAGCTGCGCCCAAGACTCGCCGTCAGCCTCAACGCCCCCAACGACACGATTCGCACGGAGATCATGCCCATCAACCGCAAATGGCCCATCGCCGAGGTGATCGACGCCACGCGGCAGATTCCGCTCCGCTCGCATGAGCGCATCACCTTCGAGTACGTGCTGCTGGGCGGCGTTACAGATCAGCTCACGCACGCCCGCGAACTGGCCCGCCAGCTCCGCCGCTCGGGTCTCGCCGCCAAGGTCAACCTGATTGCCTGGAATCCCGGACCCGACATCCCTTACTCCACGCCGCAGCCGGAAGCCGTGGAAGCCTTCCGCAGCGCGCTGATCAGCGCGGGCATTCCCGCCTATCTGCGCAAGCCCCGTGGCCGTGACATCTACGCTGCCTGCGGGCAGTTGAAGCGGACGGTGGAGAGTTAGAAACACAGCGGAATCGGGGCTCTGACCATTGGGAGTTTCTTGACTCGGTTGGCGTTCCGCGCTACGTTGAAGATATGAACCTGACCGTCGAAATCCCGGACGATCTGGCCCGCAGCATGAATGCTGTCGGCGGCGATCCATCTCGCCGCGTGCTGGAGGCGCTGGCCTTGGACGAGTACAAGAGCGGGCGGCTGACCAAGCCGGAGTTGCGCCGAGCGCTGGGCTTCGCGACCGGCTATGAACTGGACGGCTTTCTCAAGCAGCATCAGGTTTGGATCGAATATGACGCGCAAGACCTGGCCCGCGAGCGAGCCAGCTTGGACCGGCTCTGCTTGTGAAGCGCGTTGTTGTTGCCGATACCAGCCCCATTCTCTATCTCCACCTGATAGGAGAGATTGAGCTTCTTCCGGCTCTCTTTCATGAGATTCATCTTCCCGCCGAAGTGTACAGCGAGATTTGCCACCCAAATGCTCCGCGAACTCTTCGCACATGGGCGCTTGCTAGGCCGAACTGGCTGTTGCTAGCCACGGCTCCGGTAATCACCGATCCCGAAACTGCCTCTCTGGACGCTGGAGAGCGTGCGGCCATCGCGTTGGCTGAGTTTCTTCTTGCTGATCTGGTTCTGATGGACGAAAGAAAGGGTGTGCGCGTCTCTTTGCGAAAGGGCTTCGAGGTTGCCGGAACGCTGGGCATTCTGGACTTTGCAGCGCGGAGCGGTTTGATCGACCTCGCCGAGTCTTTTGACCGTTTGAAGGCAACCAACTTCCGCTATCGGCCCCAGTTGCTGGAAGATTTGCTGGCGCGATTCCGGTTAGGCAAGTGAACTCTGTTCTGTTTGTGGCCAGTTGAAGCGCACGGTGGAGAACATTAAGAAGCAAATTGCCGGATTTCGATGAACCTCCCCTGTTCGACGCGCTATCTTAATGAAAGGGAAGTATCTTCTCCAGGGAGTTTCATTTGACGCAGCCGGATTATTACGAGTTTCTACAGATCAGCCCCAACGCCGAATTCAGCACCATTCAACGCATTTACAAGTTTCTGGCCGCCCGCTTTCATCCCGACAACCCGGAATCCGGCGACGCGGAGAAGTTCGAGTTGCTGAAGCAAGCCTATGACGTTTTGTCTGATCCGGGGCGACGCTCCGAGTACGATGCAGATCGCGAAAAAGCCACGGTCGAGGCCATCCCGATCCCCGACACGATGGACTTTCTGGATAGCATCGATGGGGAGCTGAACCGGCGTCTGGCGGTGCTGGCCGTGCTTTACAAGCGCCGCCGCACCAACTCTGCAAAACCGGAGGTCTCTCTCGGCGAGATCGAAAGCCTGATGGACTTTCCCCGCGATTATCTGGATTTCACCATCTGGTATCTTCTGAAAAAGGAGTACATTACGCGGGGCGACAACTCCGCTATTGCCCTCACTGCCGAGGGTGTGGACTTTGTGGAGACGCAGCGCGCAGAGCTGCCCAACCTGAGCAAACTGCTTACCACCGCCACCGGGCCGAGCATCTCAGACCGGCGGCAAGGCGGGCAGAACCTTGCTCCGTCCGAGGGAAAACGCACCCAATAGGATCGTCGCAGCTAGTACTGTAACTGCATGATTTGGTAATGAATCATGGACAAGCGTGGGCGAAGACGCCCGCACTACAGCCGGTCAGGAGACTGGCGCTGCATTCCGGCCATTACGTTCCGCAAGCGTCGTAGCTCCCAGCGCCAGAAGAGCGTTGGTCACCCGCTCTGAGTTATGGCGCACCACGCTCTCTTCGCTGGCAAAGTGGCCGGGAATCACGCGTACCCCCAGCGCCTCGATGCGCTCAATGTCCGCCTCGATGGGCGCGGCTCCCTGCGCCGCATAGCGTGCTCGCGTCTCCGCCGAAAAGCTCCCCGTGTTCACCAGCGCATAGTCGAAGATGGGCGCGCGCGTGTGCTCGTAGATCCGCTCAATGTGCTGCGAGGCGGTCAGGTTCAGGCTCTCGTTGGCCTGGGTCATCAGATTGCAGATGTACACCCGCAGACCGCGCGCTGTGGCGAGGGCCGAGGGCATTCCCTGTACCAGCAGATTGCAGATCAGCGAGGTGTAGAGCGATCCTGGCCCCACCGTGATGAGATCGGCGCGCTCGATGGCCTCCAGCGTCTCCGGCAAGGGCGCCGCATCCGGCGGATCGAGCATCAGCTCGGCGATGCGCTTGCGGCTGGCGGTGATGCTGGTTTCGCCGCGCACCAGTGAGCCGTCGTCCATGCGCGCCACCAGCGTGGCGTTGGCCGTGGTCACCGGATAGATGCGCCCCCGCGTGGCCAGAATCTTCGACGCCAGTTGAATGGCCTGCCCAAAGTCGCCGGTGATCTCGGTCAGCGCGGCGACAAAAAGATTGCCGAAGTTGTGCCCCTGAAGCGCCTCGCCTTTGCGGAAGCGGTGCGCAAAGAGCCGCGCCAGCACATCCTCCTCTTCGCTCAGCGCTACCATGCAATTGCGCAGGTCGCCTGGAGGAAGCATCTTGAAGCCCTTGCGCAGTCGCCCGCTGGAGCCGCCGTCGTCGGTCACGGTAACCACCGCGGCAAGGTCGCTAATCAGCCCTGCTTCGCCGCTGGCGGGGTTGCGAGGGGTCACATGGCTGCGTAGTCCACGCAACAGCATGGAGAGGCCTGTGCCGCCGCCAATGGCCACCACGCGCATCGCGCGGAAGAGCGCAGCCCCG